>Ga0181588_10001075_pt1 | contig 24388 bp, 25 predicted proteins | sample 071ome_26_FD_148607 | JGI IMG/M metagenome (GOLD analysis project Ga0181588, IMG submission 148607) | Coastal salt marsh microbial communities from the Groves Creek Marsh, Skidaway Island, Georgia - 071409BT metaG (spades assembly) | ecosystem: Environmental > Aquatic > Marine > Intertidal zone...
GCACTTCGGCGATGTTCTTGCCCTTGAAGGTGATCTCGAGCGTGTCGCGGTTGTACCGCTTGCCCTTGCACACCTCGCACGGAACATAGACATCCGGGAGGAAGTGCATCTCGATCTTGATCGTGCCGTCACCCTGGCAGGCCTCACAGCGCCCACCCTTCACATTGAAGCTGAACCGACCAGGCTGGTAGCCGCGAATGTTGGCCTCGTTGGTCTGGGCGAACAGCTTGCGGATGTGGTCGAAAACTCCCGTGTAGGTGGCGGGGTTCGAACGAGGGGTCCGTCCGATCGGCGACTGGTCGATGGCGATCACCTTGTCGAGCTGCTCCATGCCCTCGATGCGCTTGTGGAGGCCGGGCGGCACCTTCGAGGTGTAGATCCGCTGCATCAACGACCGAAGCAAGATCTCGTTGACCAGGGTCGACTTTCCGGAACCGGACACGCCCGTGACGCACACGAACTTGCCGAGCGGGAACTCGACGTTGACGTCCTTGAGATTGTTCTCCTCGGCACCCACGACCGTGACGACGTCGCCGTTCCCGGGACGACGAGTGCCCGGCACCGGGATGGAACGCTTCCCAGAGAGGTACTGGCCAGTGATGGAATCCTTGTTCTTGAGCAGCTGCTTGTAGGTGCCGCTATGCACGATGGTGCCGCCGTGCTCGCCGGCACCCGGACCGATGTCGACAATGTGATCGGCGACCTTCATCGTGTCCTCGTCGTGCTCGACGACGAGGACGGTGTTTCCGAGATCGCGCATCCTCACGAGCGTCTCGATGAGCCGCTGGTTGTCGCGCTGATGCAGACCGATCGAGGGCTCGTCGAGGACGTACAGCACGCCCACCAGACCAGAACCAACCTGCGACGCAAGCCGGATTCGCTGGGCCTCGCCACCAGCGAGGGTTGCGGCGTTGCGCGACATCGACAGGTAATCGAGGCCAACATCAAGAAGGAACCCGAGGCGAGCGTTGATCTCCTTGAGGACCTGTTCGGCGATGATCGCGTCGCGCTCATTGAGTTCGAGTTCACCGAGGGTCTTGGCCGCATCGGCGATCGACATCGAACAGAGATCGCTGATGTTGTGCCCGTCGATCGTGACCGCGAGCGAGAGCGGGTTGAGGCGAGCACCGCTGCAGACCTGGCACGGCACCTGCCGCATGTAGCCCTCGATCTGCTCTCGGGTGGCGTCGCTCTCGGCCTCGTCGTGACGACGCATCAGGTACGGGATCACACCCTCGTAACGAGCCTGGTAGGTGCGGGTGCGTCCGTACCGATTCTTGTAGCGGACCTGCACGCGACCCTTCACGCCCTTGCCGTGCAAAAGGAGATCTCGCTGCTTCTTCGAAAGCTCTTCCCACGGCAGATCCTGCGGGATCTCATAGAGCTCACAGATCGATTCGACCAATCGCGAGAAGTAGCGGCTACGGCCCCCAGCCCACGGCTGGATCGCGCCACCCGCAATGGTTTGCTCCGAGTCGGGGATGACGAGCCGAGCATCGACCTCGAACACCGTCCCAAGACCATCGCAATGTGAGCAGGCCCCATACGGCGAGTTGAACGAGAAATTCCTGGGGGCGAGTTCGTCGAACGACTTGCCGTCGCTCGGGCGAGAGAGGTGCTGACTGAAAACGATCGTCTCGGGCTCACCCTCCTTCGGGACGATCTGGAGTTCGGCGATGCCGCCCGTGAGGTTGAGCGCCGTCTCGATCGAGTCGGTGAGGCGACGGTCGATCCCTTCGCGCAGCACGAGACGGTCGACGACAACGGAAATGTCATGGGTCTCGTACCGTTCGAGCTCGAGTTCGAACTCCTCGTTGAGATCGATGAGCTGCCCATCGACGATGGCCCGGACGAACCCCTGACCGGCGAAGTCGGCGAGCAGGGTGTCGTAGGTGCCCTTGCGGCCCTTGACGACCGGAGCGAGGACCTGAAACCGCAGCCCCTCCTCCATCGTCAGGATCTTGTCGACGATCTGCTGGGGTGTCTGGCGCACCAGCTCTTCACCCGTCTCGGGATCGTGCGGGATACCGATGCGAGCGAACAGGAGCCGCAGATAGTCGTAGACCTCGGTGACGGTGCCGACCGTCGACCGAGGATTCCGGCTCGCGGACTTCTGGTCGATCGAGATGGCCGGGGAAAGCCCTTCGATGAAGTCGACATCAGGCTTATCCATCTGCCCCAGGAACTGGCGGGCGTACGCGCTCAGCGACTCGACATACCGACGCTGACCCTCGGCATAGATCGTGTCGAACGCCAGGCTCGACTTACCCGACCCGGAGAGGCCGGTGAACACGATGAGCTTGTTGCGCGGCAAGTCGAGGTCGACCTCACGAAGATTGTGTTCGCGGGCGCCTTGAATGACGAGACGATCGGCCACCGCCGCACTCTAGCGGTGCACGGACTGCCGAACGCTTGTTCGGCGGTATGGAAATCCGACGATCTTGATCGGTCGAAGATCGGCTCGGCGAACGAGCTAGCGCATCTCGCGGAGCTCTCGCTTGAGATCCTTGATCTCGTCGCGCAGCCGGGCGGCGTACTCGAAACGAAGGTCGACCGCTGCGTCGCGCATCTCCTGCTCAAGATTGCGGATCAAGCGCTCCAACTCGTCCTCGGGCAAATCACTGAGATCATCGGTCGCACGCCGACGATCACTGAGCTCGGACAGCTTCTCGGGCACCGGCGCCCGCTCCTCGGCCGGCCGGATCATCGACAAGATGTCGGTGATCTCCTTGCGGACCGACTGCGGGTTGATGCCGTGCTCTTCGTTGTACCGCTGTTGCAGCCCCCGGCGCCGCATCGTCTCGCTGATCGCTCGCTGCATGGAATCGGTCATCTGATCGGCGTACATCACGACCTCGCCGGCCACGTTTCGGGCCGCACGACCGATCATCTGGATGAGCGACGTTTGGCTGCGCAGGAACCCTTCCTTGTCAGCGTCGAGGATGGCGACGAGCGACACCTCAGGTAGATCGAGGCCCTCTCGAAGCAGATTGATGCCGACGAGCACATCGAACTCGCCGAGCCGGAGATCCCGGAGGATCTCGATGCGCTGGATCGTGTCGACCTCGCTGTGGAGGTACCGCACCCGAATGCCGAGCTCCAAGAGGTACTCGGTGAGATCCTCAGCCATCTTCTTCGTGAGGGTGGTGACGAGAACCCGCTCGTTCTTCTCGACCCGCTCCTTGATGAGCTCGTGCAGGTCGTCGATCTGACCCTTCGTGGGCTTCACGACGACCTCGGGATCGATGAGCCCAGTGGGACGCACGATCTGCTCGACGACCTGGCTCGACACCTGCAGTTCGTAATCACCCGGTGTCGCCGAGAGGAAGACGACCTGGTTGAGGCGCTCCATGACCTCTTCGAACGTCAACGGACGGTTGTCGGCCGCCGACGGCAGCCGGAACCCGTGCTCGATCAGTGTCGACTTTCGGGACCGGTCGCCCTCGTACTGACCGTGCAGCTGTGGAACGGCGACGTGGCTCTCGTCGATGACGAGAAGCCAATCCTCCGGGAAGTAGTCGAGCAGGGTGTAGGGCGGCTCGCCGTAGGCGCGTCCGTCGATCGGACCCGAGTAGTTCTCGATGCCGTTGCAGTACCCGACCTCCTGCATCATCTCGAGGTCGTACTCGGTGCGCATGCGAAGGCGTTGAGCCTCGAGCAGCTTGCCGTCCTTCTCGAACGCAGCCAGCTGTGTCTGCAGCTCCGACTGGATCCGCTCGATCGCGGCGTGCATCCGCTGTTCGCTCGTGGCGTAGTGCGTCGCGGGAAAGATCACGAGCTCCTCGAGCGTCTCGATTCGCTCCCCCGTCAAGGGGTCGACCACGGTGATCTGCTCGATCTCATCACCAAAGAGTTCGATGCGGACGGCCGTCTCGTCGTAGGCGGGGTGGACCTCAATCGTGTCGCCCCGCACCCGGAACTTGCCGCGCACCAGATTCATATCGTTCCGCTCGTACTGGAGCTCGACGAGGCGTTTGAGGACCGACCGTTGGTCGTGCTCCTCGCCGGTGCGCACCACGAGCAGCTGGGTCTCGTATTCCTCGGGCGAGCCAAGGCCGTAGATCGCCGAAACCGACGCCACCACGATCGTGTCGCGGCGGGTGAGCAGCGATGACGTCGCCGAGTGACGAAGCCGATCGATCTCGTCATTCACCGACGAGTCCTTCTCGATGTAGGTATCGCTCGAGGGCATGTAGGCCTCGGGCTGGTAGTAGTCGTAGTACGAGACGAAGTACTCGACTCGGTTGTCGGGGAAGAACTCCTTGAGCTCGTTGGCGAGCTGCGCAGCAAGCGATTTGTTGGGCGCGAGCACGAGGGTGGGCCGCTGCACCTGCTCGATGGTCCAGGCGATCGTGGCACTCTTGCCTGAACCAGTGATACCCAGCAGGGTTTGGAAACGATCACCGGCCTTGATGCCCGATGAGAGTGCCTCGATCGCAGCTGGCTGATCGCCAGCGGGCACGAAGTCAGCGTCGACCCGAAACGGATTCTTCGCCGAGGGGACCGTCACTGGGGACATGACGTCAACCTAGCCAAGCGGCACGACAGGCTCATCGCCGAGCGCAGGGCCGGTGGCGTGGCGTCCGCGTCTCAGTCGGCAGACTCGCCGGCATCGTCGCCCGTCGCCTCGGCATCGGGAGCGGGATGTGGCAGCGACTGCATCCAGGCCCAGGCGTCGTCGATGTGGGCCTCGAGGTCGCCGAGGGGGCCCGAGTTGTCGATCACCACATCGGCAACGGCACGTCGGTCCTTGCGGCTGGCCTGGTTGGCCATACGAGCTCGCGCGTCGTCCTCGGAGAAACCGCGGAACTCGACGAGGCGCTCGACGGCGATCTCCGTGTCGACGTCAACCACCACAATCCCGGACAGATTTGCGTAGCGATCTTTGTCGGAGGTGCCGTCGGCCCTCACGAGCAGGGGGATGTCGAGCACGACGATCGCCTCGGTGCCGACCACCGCTTCGCGCTGGGCCTTCATCTCCTCCCCGACCGCAGGGTGGACAAGGTCATTCAGTGCCTTCAGTTCGTCCTCATCGTTGAACACGATCTCCGCGACCGCCTGACGATCAAGGTTTCCGTCGGCGGACACGACGGCGTCCCCCCAGCGTTCGACCATGGCGGCGAACACCGACCCGCCGGGCGCTTGTAGCTCACGAACGATGCGATCTGCGTCGATCAACACGGCGCCCCGCTCCACGAGAAGGTCGGCAACGGTCGACTTGCCGGATCCGATGCCGCCGGTGAGTCCGATCTCGATCACGCCGGCGAGCGTAGTGATCACACAGTGCTGTCCACCACACGGTGACGTTCCACGCGTCGCCAAAACGGCAAAGCGGCGGCACCCCCGCCGGGTACCGCCGCTTCGACCTTCGACATCAGATGGTCGAATCGATCGCTCGGGCCGTTCGGCCCGGGTGCATCACTCCTCTTCGGAGACCTCCACCTCGACCTCTTCCTCGACCTCGACGTACTCGTATTCGACGCCCGCTTCGCCTTCGGCAGCTTCGTCGCCCTGCTCGGCGTAGTACTCCTCCCAGGCAGCCTGACCCTCAGAGGCGGTATCGCCGCCGATGTAGTTGCCGTCGGAGTCGTAGGCGTGCTCGCCGAACGCCTCCTGGTACTCGGCAGCGACCTCGCCGCCTTCGGCGGCCTGCTTGATCGACAGGCTGATGCGGCGACGCTGCAGATCGAGATCGATGATCTTGACCCAGAGCTCTTCACCCGGAGTGACGACCTGCTCGGGCAGATCGACATGGTGAGCCGACATCTCCGAGATGTGAACCAGACCCTCGATGCCTTCTCCGACCTGGACGAACGAACCGAATGGCACAAGCTTGGTGACCCGGCCGTACACGAGCTCGCCGACCCGGTGGCTCGAAGCGAACTCCTGCCACGGATCCTGCTGGGTGGCCTTCAGCGACAGGCTGATGCGCTCGCGGTCGAGATCGACCTCGAGGACCTCGACGTCGATCTCGTCGCCGACGGTGACCACCGATGACGGGTGATCGACGTGCTTCCAGGACAGCTCCGAGACGTGCACAAGGCCGTCCATGCCGCCCAGGTCGATGAATGCACCAAAGTTGACGACGCTGGACACGACACCCTTGCGACGCTCGCCCGGCTTGAGGTTGTCGAGGAATGCGCCGCGCTGTTCTTTCTGGTTCTCTTCCAGCCAACCACGGCGGCTGAGCACCACATTGTTGCGGTTCTTGTCGAGCTCGATGATCTTGGCCTCGATCTCGTTGCCGATGTACGGCTGAAGATCGCGGACTCGGCGGAGTTCGACGAGCGACGCCGGGAGGAAGCCTCGCAGGCCGATGTCGACAATCAGGCCGCCCTTGACGACCTCGATGACCTGGCCCTTGACCACGCCGTCGGCTTCCTTGAGTTCTTCGATCTTGCCCCAGGCACGCTCGTACTGTGCCCGCTTCTTCGACAGGACGAGGCGGCCGTCCTTGTCTTCCTTGGTGATGACGAGGGCTTCGATGCGCTCACCCATCGAGACGATCTCGTTGGGGTCGACATCGTTGCGGATGCTCAGCTCACGGCTCGGGATGACACCCTCGCTCTTGTAACCGATGTCGAGGAGAACTTCGTCTTGGTCGACTCGGACGACGGTGCCCTCGACGAGCTGTCCGTCCTCAACGAGGACCATGGTGGAGGTGTAGGCCTCTTCGATGTCGACGCCACCGAGGTCGGCGTCGATGATCTGGCGGGGGATGTAGTTGCCGTCGGAATCGAAGGTTCCGAATTCGGCGGCGTTCGTGTCGGTCATGGGATTTTTCTCGGCGAATCGAGGTACCCGAGCGGTATCGGACCGCGCAGGCCTGCCAGGTAGACAGCCCCACCACGCTATCGGCCCCGATGCACGACTGCGCCCGGCCGATCGGTCGGACCGATCAGGCGATCTCTGCGGTGCCGATCTCGGCCTTGCGGCGACCGACGTAGTCGACGAGTTCCGCACGGATCGCGTCATCGATGGGCGGCGGCTCATAGGCCTCCAGGAGCTCCTTCCACGCGTGGGTGGCCCGATCGATCACGCGGGTGCTGCCCTGCTCCTCCCAGAGCTCGTAGTTGCTCCAGTCGGAGAGCTCAGGGGTATGGAACTCGGTCTGGTAGCGGCTCATCGTGTGCGACGAGCCGAGGAAGTGCCCACCGGCGCCGACCTCGGCGATTGCGTCGATGACCTCATCAGCGTCGCTGAAGTCGATGGTCGGCTTGATGGCGTCGTACATCTGGATCAGATCGGCATCCAGCATCGCCTTCTCGAAGCTCGTGGTGAGCCCGCCCTGCATCCAGCCGTGCCCGTGATGCACGAAATGGGCGCCCCCCATATGCGCCGACATGATCGACATCATCGACTCGTACGCGGCCTGCGAATCGACCGTATTCGACGTGCTGCCAAGCCAGGTTCGATACGGCATGTCATAGAAGCGAGCCATCTCGCCGGCTGCGATCGCACCGGTGACGACCTCCGGCACGCCCATCGCCGGCGCGCCGGACTTCATGTCGACGGCCGCGATCAACGACCCGTAGAACAGTGGCGCCCCCGGTACCTCCATCTGCAGGTACGCCGAGACGCCGATGGTTTCGGCGTTGTGCTGGATGAGGCTGCCCGACGCCGTGATCGGCGACATCGCCCCTGACATCGCGACCGGGGACACGATCGTCGCCTGCCCTCGACGGGCGAGTGCCACCGAGCCGAGGAGCAGCGGTTCGTCGACCAGGAGCGGCGAGTTGACGTTGAGCACCGACATCGTGTGTGGCACAGCATTCAGTTCCGCTTCGTCGATGCCGTACCCGATCTTGATCATCTCAAGGCCGTCCTCGACACGGGTCGTGCCGATGCCGTAGACCCGCAGGACCTTGTCCGACAGGGTCAGCCAGTCGAACATCGAGTCGAGATGGCGGGTGTTTGGTGGACGGTCGATCGGTTCGACCGGGTGACCGCCCATCACGTGGAGGCTCGGGATCATGTGCCCAAGGCGCAGCAACTCCTGAAAGTCCGCGCCGGTGCCGGGCCGGCGACCGCGTTCCTGGTCGATGACGTTGGGGGCGCTTGACGCCGATCCCCACACGATCGAGTCGCCGCCGAAGTGCACCGTCTTGGCCGAGTCGCGTGCCGCCATGTCGAACGCGCCGGGCGCCATCGCGACAAAGTGTTCGACAACGGCCGGATCGAATCGGACGTTGCCGGTCTCCCGGTCGACCACGCAACCGTTGGCCTCGAGCGTGTCCCACGCCGACTGGGCGTGGAAGGTCAGCCCGATCTCCGACAGGATCCGCATCGAGAGGCGGTGCACCTCGTGGGTCTGTTCTTCGCCGAGCACGGTCGACGGCGCGAACTTGCGCTGCATCGGCCGGAAGAGCTCGCGCGGTGCCGCCGCCAGTTGCGCCGCCGCGCCTCTACGTCGTTCGCCTCTGCGGACCATGCCCGCGCACCGTACCCCTAGCGCGACGCGATCACCAGGAACTCTGGTGACTCGGTGTCCGGTGGCCGCGGTGACCAGTCGCCGGGCTCCGCGGCACCGAGCGACTCGACCGTGAGTCCCACCGTCGAACACAACAGCCGGAGCTCTCTCGGCGTGAAGCAGGTGGTCCAGAGATCGACGTCGGCCGCCGCTCCCCCGCTGTCGCGCACCTCGGTGGCCTCGCGGTGGACACCGCGTTCCGCGTCGAAGTCGTTCCCGTCGAGGAGGTTGGCCGCCTGGAGGTAGGCGTTGAAAGCCGTGAATACGACCAGCCCGCCCGGTCGGACGGCACGAGCCATCCCGCCAAGGATCTCCGTGTCGGGATCGAGGGAAGGCCCCGCCGCCGGACCGCCGCTCATGCCGAACGCACCCTGGCAGACCGACAACACGAGGTCGAACTCCGCGGTGAAGGTCATCGCTCGTGCGTCGAGTCGCTCGAAGGTCACGCCCGGCGGGGCGTCGGCGAGCGCAACGTCGATGAACGTCTGACTGATGTCGACACCATGGACGACGAACCCCCGTCGACCAAGTTCGTACGCGTGCCGACCAGGACCACAGCCGACGTCGAGAATGCGCGCTCCCGGCTCAAGCGGAACCCGACGAAGCAATTCGTCAACTTCCTTGACCGTGCCCTTCGTGAACGAATAGCGGAGGTACGCCGCCCCCATGTGGTCGGCGAGTTCCTCGAACCAGTGGTCTGGGCCTTGGGGTTCCACGACCGCCATCATGGCGGCTGTGACCGCGCCAGGCCGACGTCGACGTCTCGAGTTGATCCTCGACCGCGATGGGCCCACCTGTGTCTGGTGCAGCTGCGAGGTCGACACGCCGCTCGTCCAGGCCACGACCGAGCACGTCGTGCCCCGGCTCAAAGGCGGCCCCTCGTGGCTGGAGAACGAGGTCGCCGCTTGCAAGCGCTGCAATGGTCGCCGTGGTCACCGCAACCTGGTCGACTGGGCCGACGAGTGCGATGGCAACGGCTGGGCCGTCGATCGACATCGGCTCGTTCGCGTTCTCGAGTCGCTCGATGCGCGCATCGCCGAGCAGGGTGGCCAGCGCAAAGCCCGGCCGTACATCCGGAGTCAACTCCGGCGACTGCGCCGCCAGATCAGCTGAGCCGACTCAGCCCTTGGCGTCGGCCCACGTGTCGGCGACCTGAAGATCGATCTCGAGCGGCACTCGCAATTCGTACGCCTCGCGCATCGTCGATGTCATCAGCTCGCTGGCTTGCTCGACCTCGGCCTCTGGCGCCTCGACGATGATCTCGTCGTGGACCTGGAGCACGATCGCGCTCTCGAGCCCTTCATCCTCGAGCGCTTTGTCGAGGTTGACGATGGCGACCTTGAAGATGTCGGCGGCGAGGCCCTGGATCCCGGCGTTCATCGCCTGGCGTTCGCCGGCCTGCCGGATCTGTCGATTGTTCGACGAGAGTTCGGGGATCTGCCGGCGCCGCCCGAAAAGGGTCTCGGTGTAGCCCCGTTCGCGGGCCAGTTCGACCGTGTCCTCCATGTACTGCTTCACGGCGGGAAACGCAGCGAAGTAACTCTCGAGGATTTCGGCTGCCTCGGGCACCGGAATGTTGAGGCGCTGCGCAAGCCCGTAGGCCTCCATGCCGTAGGCGAGACCGTACGACACCATCTTCGCCTTCGACCGCTCCTCGACATGGACATCCTCGGGAGCGATGTCGAACACGGCCGCGGCCGTGGCGGTGTGAATGTCGTCGCCGGCCTCGAATGCCCCGATCAGGCCGGGATCCTCCGCGAGGTGAGCGATGCAGCGCAACTCGATCTGGTCGTAGTCCGCGATCAAGAGCTTGTGCCCCTCAGGGGCCACGAACGCCGTCCGGAAGACTCGTCCCCGCTCGGAGCGGACGGGAATGTTGTGAAGGTTCGGCTGATCCGATGAGAGGCGACCGGTTCGGGCCACAGTTTGCTGGAACGTGGCGCGGATCCGGTTTCCCTCACCGACCTCGGCGAGCAGCCCCACGCCGTAGGTCGACCGCAGCTTCTCGACTTCGCGGTACTGCAGGAGGTCCTCGACGATCGGATGCTCTGTGCGCATCTTCTCGAGCGACTGGGCATCGGTCGAATAGCCGGTTTTCGTCTTCTTCTGGGGGGTGAGCCCCAGCTCGTCGAACAACACTTCGCGCAGCTGCTTGGTGGAGTTGACGTTGAAGTCGTGCCCGGCATGCTCGATCACGGCAGCCCGCTTGGCCTCCGTCTCGGCGACGAGTTCATCTCGGATCGCCTGCAGCACGTCAGGATCGACACCGATGCCCCGGTACTCCATCTTCGCGAGCACCCGCACGAGCGGCACCTCGAGTTCGTCGTGGAGGGCGAGCAGCCCCTGCGTCGCCATCGCTTCGCGGAGGGGCATCACAAGGTGGTGCACGGCGAGCGCCGCAAGGCTCGGCTCCTCGGACGCATCCGCAGTGGCGCCGCCGTCGAGATCGAGTTGGCCTTCGGGCGGGCCCGATTCTGGAAGTTCCACGCCACAGTGCCGGAACAGCAGCGCACCGAGGTCGTACACGTTGTCGGCCGGGTCGAGCAGGTAGGCAGCGAGGCGGGTGTCGACCGCAAGGTCACGGACATCGACCCCATGGTCGTAGAGCCGTCGCATCGCAGACTTGGCCCCGTGCATCGCCACGGGGCGACCGTCGGGGCCGAAGAGGACCCGCAGCGCGTCAAGCACCGACGGGTCGGCGAGAAAGTCGCCCTTCACGAAACCGACGTCGGACGCGTCACCATCGACCACGAAGGCGAGGCCGCCGTCGACTCCGGATTCGGACACACCGAGAGCGAGCACATCGGAACCTGTCGCTGCAAGAGCAAGTGCATCAGCTGCCGCGGCGGGCGAGACGTACACCGTGACCTTGGCGGTGAGCGCCTCAGCGGGCTCACTGCCCGCCTCGCCAAGAACCGGAGCGAGGCGATCCCAGAGGGTGCGGAACTCGAGGAAGTCGAAGAGCTTCTTGATGACGTCGGTATCGGGTGCGCCTTGGGTCAACTCATCGAGGCGAAAGTCGAGCTCGACGTCGCGAACGAGCACCATCATCTCGACGTTGTTGCGGACGTTGGCCTCATTGCCCGCGAGGTTCTCTCGCAGCTTCGGCGTGAGTTCGTCGAGAACGGCGTAGATCCCGTCGATACCGCCACGCTCATTGATCAGTTTCGCAGCTGTCTTCTCGCCCACACCGGGGACGCCGGGGAGGTTGTCGGAGTTGTCGCCTCGCAGGGCTGCGTATTGGACATAGTCGACCGGCCTCACACCGGTGCGTTCGAAGATGCCCGCCTCGTCGTAGAGGGCGTAATCGCTCACGCCACGCTTGTTGTAGAGCACCTTGACGTGCGGGTCCTCGACCAGCTGATAGCTGTCACGATCGCCGGTCACGATGATGACATCGTCGCCACGATCTCGGCCCTGGGTGGCGAGGGTGGCGATGATGTCGTCGGCTTCGAAACCGACCTTCTCCAGCGTCGGGATCGCCATCGCATCGAGCACCTCGCGCACCACACCCATCTGCTGGCGAAGAATGTCCGGGGCTGCTTCCCGTTGCGCCTTGTAGGTGGGCGTCATCTCGTGCCGGAAGGTCGGCTCGGGCCGATCGAACGCGACGGCAATGTGATCAGGTTCGTGATCCTTCATCAGGTTGATGAGCATCGACGTGAAGCCGAACACGGCGTTGGTCACCTGTCCCGACGCGGTGGCCATGTCGGTGGGCAGCGCAAAGAACGCTCGATAGGTGAGCGAGTTTCCATCGATGAGCATCACGGTCGCCATTGCGGGCGACCCTAACGCGCCCCTCAGAGGGTCGCGTCGCCTGCCAGCACCTCGTGAGCGATGTCGATCATGCGGCGACGGGTCGACATGGCCGAGCGCTGAAGGAACGTGAACGCGTCACGCTCGGTGAGCCCATGCTCGTCGATCAGCTTGCCCTTTGCCCGGTCGATCGTCTTGCGCTCTTCGAACCGCTGCTCTGCTGCGTCGAGCTCGCTGCGCAACGCCGCCGCTTCGCGTCGACGGGCGATCGCCAACTCGACGGCGGGCACGAGTTCCTCTCGCTGGTAGGGCTTCACCAGGTAGGCCATCGCACCCGCGTCGCTCGCTTCATGAATCAGCTCCCGCTGACTGAAGGCCGTGAGCATCACGACCGCCGTGTCAGTCGAGGACGTGATCTCGCGAGCGGCTTCGATCCCCGTCATTCCCGGCATTTTCACGTCGAGGAGCGCGAGATCGGGCCGGTGCTCCGTGACGAGCGCAACGGCATCGTCGCCGCGACCGGTGTCGGCCACCACGTCGTAGCCCTCCTCCCGCAGCACTTCGACGATGTCCATGCGGATGATCGCCTCGTCTTCGGCAACGACAACACGGATGTCGCTCATGTGGCTCCGAACCGGTCGAGCAGCTCGTCTTGTTCGGCGTCGAGTGCGGCGATCTTGGCGGAGAGGGTGTCTCGATGCTTGCGTAGGCGATCGGCGTGGCGGCTGGCCTTGCGGTGCTCCCGCTCGGCAAGTGGGGTCTCCGACACGAGTGCACGCAGGCGCGCATCATCGGCTTCGTCAGCGAGCTGGATCAGCTGTTCCTCGGTGACGGCGAGGTCGTCGCGCGCGGATCGAAGCTGCTTGCTGATGGTGCGGAGGCGACGCTCGATCTGGGCCTGAGACATACCAGGATCATACGGCGCCGTCCTCGCGTGGCCGTGTCCGGCGATTTCTAGGGCACGATGTGCCAATGCGTCGTGTCGCCTGGGCCTGCGCCCTTTCTTTGCTTGTCGTCGGATGCGGCAGCAACGACGCAGCTCCGACCTGTGTTGAGCTGCGTGAACCCGAGGATCAGGCATCAGGCCGTCACGTCCTCAGCGAGGGCATGGTCCAGTACCAAACCGAACCACCGACAAGCGGGCCCCACATTGCCGGCCCCACGCCGGCAGGCGTCCTCGGCACAAGCGTGCCGCCGGAAGTCCAGGTGCGGCTTCTCGAATCCGGAGGCGTCATGGTGCAGTACGACGACTCCGTCGTCGGTGCGGAACTCGAACAGCTCAGGTCGGTCGGTTCACCGACGATCGTGGTCGCGCCTGCAGCCTCAACAATGCCGGCGCGCATCATCGCCACCGCCTGGACCTGGAAGCTCTCGTGTTCGGCCGTCGATCTCGGCACGCTTGAGGATTTCGCAGCCGAACGGCCCGCCGACGCCCCCGGTCTCGACTGACGCTTCGTCTCGGTCAGGCCTGACGATTGGCAACAACCGCTTCGAGGCGCTCGAGGGTCTTCTGCAGATTGACCTTGTGCCGCTCCGGATAGCCGACCATCTCGATGAAGCGGGGGGCGAGCGACGTCGACCACTCGAACGACTCGGTGACCTTGGTGCCACCGTCGACCTCTTCGAGTTCGTACCGCCACCGATGACCACCGACATGGGCCCAGGCGATGCGTCGATTCTCCTCGAACTCCTTGACCGTCGACGACATCTGATACGGGACCCCGAGCTTCATCTTCATCCTGAACCGGGCTCCGTCGCGGAGCCGCTCGGGTCCGCTGGCGACGCCTCTCACCGTGCCGGAACCGTCCATTTCGACATGGCCGGCTGGGCTGGCGAGCACGTCGAAGATGACATCGGCAGGAAAGGGCAGGACGCGGCTATCGGAGATGATCTTGGCGCTCATGGGGTCTCCAATCGTTGGCGAGAAACTACCGCCGCCTGGATGCCTGTGATCAGTCGGCGGTCGGGCCGAGTCGGCCACCGGCGTTGGTGCGGATGAGCCACAGCCCGGCGACGAGCATCACAACCCATCCGATCATCACCGACGTGATGAACGCACTCCGCGCCGTGCCTGCGACCAGCAGGATCATGGGCACGAAGCCACCGGCAAACCCGACTGCCAGGCGCATCCGCTGAGGTGGTTGCACCCACGCGATCGCAAGCATCGAGCACGCGGCGATCGCCGGTGGCACGGCGAGCACTGGCCCGACGAACCCGGCCCCGGGAAGGGCACCGATCGAAAACGCCGCAAGACGAGCAGCCAGCGCAACGCGTGCCCGCGGCTCGAAGGTCGACGAATCCGCGCCAGCCTGTTCCTCTTCGAGCGCTCTCGTGACGGCGACAAGAAACACGCCGCCAACGGGCAACCAGAGCGCGAACGCCACAGCGGTTGCCACTACCAGACCCATCTGCCACAGCAGCACCAGGGCGATCCACGCGACCGGGAACGAGATCAGCAACCAACGACGAGCACGCTGGAGCGATTCGAGGACCTGGGGGTCAGCCACGCCACGACCGTAGGCGGCTCGGGAGTCCTATCGGAACCTCGGGAGTGTCCCGGCCTGCCTGCTTCTTCGCGTTTCTTGCACGTTCGTTGCGTACCCGGGGCGGGACTTGAACCCGCACGCTCTAGGAGCAGCGGATTTTGAGTCCGCCGTGTCTGCCAATTCCACCACCCGGGCGGGTGCGCCACCCCAGGCGGGGTGACGATGTCTGGGCGGCAGCGTAGCCTCTCGTCCATGTTGTCCAGCACCCGATCGAGGCGTCTCGCGCTCGTTGCGATCGTCGCTGCGATCCTGGTGTGGCGCGAGGTCGAGATCCGCCGCCACGAGGACGACCTCGACAACTGGCCCCGGCACGACAGTCCCTGAATCCTGCGCCCCTTTCCGGCGGAACACTTCTGACGAAGTTACTCGCCGGTAATGAAACGCTCGGCAAGCCTTGACGGTCGAAACGTGTGGGTCGCCCCTGCCCTTCGGGCGACCGACTGCTGGAGGGCAGGATTTCATGATCGTCTTCACCTACCCGGGTCAAGGTTCCCAGACGCCGAGCATGGGCTCCGCCTGGGTCGACCACCCCTCGTGGGAGCTCGTCGAAGAGGCATCCGACGCGACCGGCCGCAACATCGCCGACCTCCTGCTCGACACCGACGCCGACGAGCTCACGATGACCCGCAATGCGCAGCTGTCGACCTTCGTGACCTCGATGGTCGTACTCGACGCCGTCAGCCGCACCGGCGCCGAAGCCGCCGCTCATGCCGGCCACTCACTTGGCGAGTACAGCGCCCTGTGCGCCGCCGGCGTGCTCGACTTCGCCGACGCCGCCAAGCTCGTCAACGAACGCGGCGACGCCATGCAGGCCGCCGCCGATGAGCAGGACGGCACCATGGCCGCCATCCTCGGCCTCGACGACGATCAGGTCGATGTCGCCTGCCAGAAGACGGCGGGCAACGCCTGGATCGCCAACTACAACGCCCCCGGTCAAGTCGTGATCGCCGGATCGCCCGACGATCTTGACCGGGCGTGTGCCACCGCCAAGGAACTCGGTGCCAAACGCGCGATGCGGATCCCTGTCGGCGGCGCCTTCCACTCGCCGCTCATGGCACCCGCCCGCGATCGGCTTCGCAAGGCAATCGACCAGGTCGAGTTCCGCAACGCTGAGCAAACCGTCTACTGCAACGTCGATGCCATGGCGCACACCGAAGCCGGCGACTTCGCCGACCTTCTCGGCGCTCAGCTCACCTCCCCCGTCCGCTGGCGCCAGACCCTCCGGGCGCTCGAGACCGACGGCTTCACGACCTTCGTCGAACTTGGCCCCGGCACCGTCCTCACCGGCCTGGTCAAGCGGGCAGTGAAGACCGCCGCACGGGTGAGCGTGTCGACCCCCGCCGACGTCGACGGCCTCCTGGAGACCCTCCAGGGCACGAAGACCAGCGACGCGGCCGCGGCAACCATCCTTGAGGGAGAGCATCTCTTCGCCACCGAACGCATGGTGGTCTCCCCCGGCGCCGGCATCTTCGCCCCGAACGAATCCTGCGTCGACGGCACCGTCATCGAGGTCGGGCAGTTGCTCGGCACGGTCGGCTCTGCCGAGGTTCGCAGCTCCTTCGCGGGCGAAATCAAGGGCGTACTCGCCTACGACGGCGAGCGGGTCACCTCCCGCCAGCCGATCGCCTGGCTCCGGACAACGGCATGAGTGTTCGCGTCGCCGGGATCGGCACCGCCCTTCCCGAAAAGGTCGTCACCAACGACGACCTCGCCCAGCACATCGAGACCTCCGACGCCTGGATCCGAGAGCGGTCCGGCATCGGTGAGCGCCGAGTCGGCGGTTCCACGGTCGACATGGCGGTCGAGGCCGCCACGGCCGCCATCGCCGCTGCGGACCTCACCCCGGACGACATCGGCTTCCTCGTGTTGTGCACCACCACGCCCGAAAAGACCTTCCCCGCCTCCAGCGCCATGGTCGCTGCCGGTCTCGGCATCACCTGTGGCGCAATGGACCTCAACGTCGTGTGTGCCGGCTTCCCGTACGGCTATGTGGCCGCCTACGGAATGATGACCACGCCCGGCGGGCCCGATCGAGTGCTCGTCATCGGGAGCGACGCCATGTCGACCATTGTCGACTGGACCGATCGTGGTACCGCCATCCTCTTCGGTGACGGGGCCGGTGCCGTCGTGCTCGAAAAGAGTCCGCAAGGCGAACTCCTCGGCCAGGACTTCGGTGTCAACGGCGATCTGGAATCCATCCTCTACTGCGATCTGGGTGACACGATCGTCATGGAAGGCCGCGAGGTCTTCAAGCGGGCCGTGCGGGCCGTCACCGGCTCGGTCCAAAACGCACTCGCTCAGGCGGGGATCAGCGCCGAGGACATTGATGTCGTCCTCCCCCACCAGGCCAACATTCGCATCATCGAAGCCGTGACCCAACGTCTTGGCATCCCCATGGAGAAGACCTTCAACGTGCTTGAACACACCGGCAATACATCCGGCGCCAGCATCCCGATGGCGATGGCTGCCGCCGACGAGGCGGGGGTGCTGGAACCTGGCGCCGTGGTGCTCATGAGCGGCTTCGGGGCCGGCATGGCCTGGGGCAGCGTGGTGGTGACATGGTGAGCGCCCGCGTCGTTCTCGTCACCGGCGGAAACCGAGGGATCGGCCACGCCATCGCCAAGCGGTTCGCTGCGGCCGGCCACCAGGTCGCCATCACATCGCGTTCGGGGCAGGCCGACGACAGCGACGATCTCCTCGTCGTGCAGGCCGATGTCACCGACTCCGCATCGGTCGACGCCGCCGTGTCCGAGGTCGAAGAGAAGCTCGGACCCGTCGAGATCCTCGTCTCCAATGCCGGCATCACCAAAGACGGCCTCGTCCTGCGCATGAGCGACGACGACTTCATGGACGTCATCGACGCCAACCTCAACGGCGGCTTCCGAGTCGCCAAACGGGTGTCGAAGGGCATGATGAAGAGCCGTTGGGGCCGCATGATCTTCATCTCCTCGATCGTCGGTCTCGGTGGCCAGGCCGGTCAGGCCAACTACGCCGCCAGCAAGGCAGGCCTGATCGGCATGGCGAAGTCGTTCGCCAAGGAGTTCGCCAGCCGCGGCATCACCGCCAACGTCGTCTGCCCGGGGCCGATCGAAACCGACATGCTTGCGGCACTCACCGATGCGCAACGCGATGCGATGCTCAGCGTGGTGCCGGTCGGCCGACTCGGCCAAGGCGACGAGATTGCCGCCGCCGTCGAGTTCCTGGCGTCCGACTCGGCCGCCTACATCACCGGTACGGTGTTGCCGGTTGATGGCGGGTACTCGATGGGCTGACTAGCCTCTCGGTGCCTTTCACAATGATCTTTCGACCAGGCAGCACTATGGCGTGGTCACCAACCAATGGAGCAATGCAGTGAGTGACAACTTCGAGCGATTCAAGAAGTGCGCCGTCGACGTTCTGTCCGTCGATGAGAGCGCCGTCGTGCCGGAAGCCACCTTCGAGTCCCTCGACGCCGACAGCCTCGACCTGGTCGAGCTGGTCATGGCGCTTGAGGAAGAGTTCGACGTCAACGTCGAAGAGGAAGAGTTGGAAGGCGTGAACACGATCCAGGCCGCCTTCGACCTGGTCACCTCCAAGCTCTGATGCTCGGCCGCCGCGTCGCTGTCACCGGCATCGGAGTCGTCGCACCGGCCGGCATCGGCAAGGACGCATTCTGGCGCGGCCTGCTCTCACCTGCGCCCAACGGCTTCCGGCAGGTCGACGACTGGGACCCAACCCCCTACTTCGACAATCCGAAGGAAGCTCGCCGAAGCGACCGCGTCTCCCAATTCACGCTGGCAGCCGCAGCCGAGGCACTCGAACAGGCCGGGGAGATCTCGGCCGACCCGGCCCGACGTGGCACCTTCGTCGGTACCGGCGTCGGCGGCATCGGCACGCTCGAAGAACAGATCGAGGTCCGTCTTTCCAAGGGCGAGCGTCGGGTCTCCCCGTTTCTCGTTCCGATGATGATGGCCAACGCTCCGGCCGCCACCATCTCGATGCGTTACGGCTGGCAGGGCCCATGCGAAAACACCGTGACCGCATGCGCGGCGGGTACCCATGCGATCGGCAATGCCGCCCGCATGGTCGCCGACGGCCGCTGCGACGTCGTCATGGCCGGAGGCGCTGAGGCGCCGTTCACGCCCACAGCGGTTGCCGGCTTCGGCAACATGACCGCCCTCTCGAACAGCGGCGACAGCCGCCCGTTCGACGCGAACCGCGACGGCTTCGTCATGGCCGAGGGAGCCGCCATTCTGGTCCTCGAGGCCTGGGAACTCGCCGAGGCGCGCGGCGCCACGATCCTTGGCGAGGTGCTCGGCTCCGCCTCCACCGCCGACGCCCACCACATCACGGCCCCGTCGCCGGGTGGTGTCGGTGCCGTCACGTGCATGCAGTTGGCCATGGACGACGCCGGCATCACGCCCGATCAGGTCAAACACATCAACGCGCATGGCACGTCGACCGACAAGAACGACGCTGCCGAAGCCGAGGCCGTCGCCAAGGTGTTCGGCACCGACGACTCGGGCCCGTTGGTGACCTCAACCAAGGGCATCACCGGCCATGCACTCGGAGCTGCCGGTGCGCTCGAGGCGGTCGCGGTGCTGCTCGCCATGCAGCACGGCAAGGTGCCGCCCACGGCGGGCCTCACCGAACGCGATCCCGAACTCCCGGCGATCAACATCGTCGAGGGTGGCCCCGCCGACTGGGAGCCCGGTCCATCACTGTCGAACAGCTTCGGCTTCGGTGGGCACAACGGCACCCTGGTACTCGGCCCAGCCTGATTCGAACGGATCCCGACGTCAGCGCCTCGGCCTCGGCCGGGGCGTTCGTCGTTTTCGCCGGTCGGCGCCGAGTCAGGCGCCGACCGGAGATCCGTGATGGTTGACCATGAGCCAGCCCCGGGCTGGGTCTCGAACAAACACGTTGGTGGCCGCCACCGTGAACGTCGAGCCGGGGGCGACGAGGTTTTCGTCGCAGGTCACCCACGCCACATCGCCGACCACCTCGACGGTGTCGTTGGTGAGGATGAATTGATTCCGGCCCGGCCCCTCGAGGATCCGGCGCCACGATGTCTCGACCTCGGCCCATCCTCGCAGGATCGGCCAGCCCGGATGCGTGCACGCCACCCGATCGGAGTGCTCCCAGACTGCCTGCATGGCCGCAAGGTCGCGGGACTCGTGGGCGTCGTAGAACGCCGCGTTGACCGCCAACACCGCGTGCGCGTCGTTCACCGGTTCAGCCGGCGGTGGTGGCATCGACGATCACGAACATGAGGTCGCAGCTCACAGCAAGCTCACCGTTGACGGTCGCCGTACCGCTCCCCTTGCCGGCTCGCGCCGACAATCGTCCCATTTCGACCGTGAGTTCGAGCGTGTCGCCAGGACCGACCTGGCGGCGGAACCGGGCCGAATCGAGCCCACCGAAAAGCGGAAGCTTGCCGGCGAATCGCTCATCGGAAAGCAGCGCAAATGCGCCAACCTGGGCGATCGCCTCGCACATCAGCACACCAGGCAGGGTCGGTCGCCCTGGGAAGTGACCCGAGAAAAAGGCCTCATCACCGGTGAGCGTCCAGGTGCCGACCGCTTTCGCACCAGGATCGAGTTCGGTGATTTCGTCGACAAAGAGAAAGGGGTACCGGTGGGGCAGGACCTCGTCGGGGCGCGGAATGCTCATGCGCCCTCCAGAGCAGCGAGCAGCTTCTCCGGTGTTGCCTTCGGGCTGATCTTGTACCACGCGTGCTCGACCTTGCCGTTGCCGCCGATGAGGAATGCCGAGCGGACGATCCCCTCGTACTCCCTCCCGTAGAGCTTCTTGGGGCCCCACGTGCCGTACGCCTCGGCGGTGGCGTGATCCGGATCGGAAAGCAACGGAAAGCCAAACTCGTGCTTGGCATCCCACGCGGCCTGGGCCTTGGGGAGATCAGGCGAAACGCCAAGGATGACGGTCTCGCCGATCTCGTCGGCAATATCGCGAAGGCCGCAGGCCTGAGTCGTGCAACCACCGGTGTTGGCCTTCGGGTAGAAGAAGAGCAGCACTCGGCGACCCTTGTACGCACTGAGCCGGTGTTTGACACCGCTCTGGTCGGCGAGATGAAAGGCCGGTGCACGGTCACCGGTACTGAGACGAACGGGTTCAGCCATGCCGGAAAACTAGACCGGAATCAGCACCCAGACGCGCAAAGGGGACGGCCTCTCGGCCATCCCCATCTGCGATTTCACGGAAACGAGAATCAGCTCTTGCCAGCAGCCTTGAGCTTCGAGCCGGCGGTCACCTTGGCGCGGGTGCCAGCCGGGACGTGGATCGCTTCGCCGGTCTGCGGGTTGCGGCCGGTGCGAGCCGAGGTGTTGGCCTTCTCGACCTTGAGCCAGCCGGTGATCGACACCTGGTTGCCCTTGCCGATCTCGGCCGCGATGGTCTCGAACATCGCGTCGAGCGCCGCTCCGGCATCCTTCTGGGAGATGCCGGCCGAGTCGGCCATCGCTGCGACGAGTTCGCTCTTGTTCATGATTGGTACTCCTTGCTTTTTTCCACGGAAATCGCGGAGGCTGGGTTACACGCGAGTCGAAATCGCGCCGTGAGTCAAGTATTTCCACCTGTCCCTGCATTCAGTTTGCCGCAGAATGACGCGGAAGTCATGGATCCCTTAGCCCAGTGATGCCAAATGACAATCGATCGGGCGAGGCCGGGCGGAGCGCTCACACGCCGCCGTCGGCCTCCTCGGTGTTGCGCATGAAGTCGGCTGAGCGCACGAAGTACTCGATCATCGCAGAGCGCATCGGCTCGGCCGGCGGATCCGCTTCGAGCGCAGTGATCATGCAGCGCAGCCACGCATCACGGGCCGCAAGGTCCACTCGGTACGGGTTGTGGCGCATCCGCAACCGAGGATGCCCACGTTCGTCGGAGTAGGTCGTCGGCCCGCCCCAGTACTGCATCAGAAACAGGCGAAGCCGTTCCTCGGCCCGAGAGAGGTCATGGGGATACATCGGCCGCAGCAGGTCATCGGCCGCGACCTCGCCATAGAACCGCTCGACGAGGGCAGTGAAGTAGGACTCTCCACCGACGGCTTCATACAGGGTGACCTCTTCACGCACCCGGTCGACGCTAGCCCGCTGCTCCTGGTTGGCCCACAACACGGTTCGCTACGCTCCCTTTCGTGTCTGACCTCTCGACGAGCGAGCCACTGGGGCTGCGCAGCAAGCGTCGCTGATGACCGCATCGGTCGGACGAGCCCAAGCCCGGATTGGCCTCCTCGGCAATCCTGGGGACCTTTACGGCGGGAAGGTCCTGGCGGCCACGATCGACGCGTTCGAGACGGTGGCGACGGTGACCCCGACCGTCTTCTACGCCCCGGCCTCGTTCCAGGCCGACGTTGCGGATCTCCAGCGACTCGCGGTCGCTCGAGTTGCTCCCTCGAAGGGGGCGATCGCGCTCGGGCTGACGACCGACGTGCCCGTGCAATCGGGCCTCAGCGGTTCGAGCGCCATCCTGCTCGCAACGCTGCGGGCGCTCGACGCCCACCTTGACCTCGGTCTCGATCCGCTCGAGATGGCACGGATCGCCTGGGACATCGAACGAGAGGATCTCGGCATCGTCGCCGGCCCCCAGGATCGCGTCATCCAGGCCCTCGGAGGCCTCCAGTACATGGACTTCTCCGGCCCCGACGAGATCGGTATCCACGAGGCTCTCGATCCCGATCTCCTCCCGCCGTTGCTGGTCGCGTGGCCCAAGGAACCCGGCACGCCCTCAGGCGACGTCCACCGAGCGCTCTGGGAGCGCTGGAGCGCCGGCGACTCGGCCGTGCGGCATTCGTTCGCCGGATTTGCCGAGATCGCCGACACCGGCCGCCAGGCACTGCTCGACGGCGACGCAACGACGTTCTGCGATGCGGTCGATGCCAACTTCGATCTGCGGCGCTCGATCTTCCTGCTCGACGACGATCAAGCGGCCCTTGTCACGGCCGCGCGAGCAGCCGGCGCTGCGGCGAAATTCTGTGGCTCCGGCGGCGCAATCGTGGCGGTTCCGAGGCCGGGAACCGACCTCGACGCCGTTGCCGACTCGCTCGGATCAGGGGCGTCAGTCTGCCGCCGAGTTCGCGTCTCGCTCGCCCCGTAGGAACGAGTCACGGGCTTCGTCGCCATGACCCTGCAGGTTGAGTTCGTAGGTGAATCCCTGCTCGAAGCGATACGAGTTCATCGGGGCGTGATCGATGCCGAGCAGTGATGCCTTGGCCGCTCGGATCACCGGGGCGGACTTCGAGGCGATCACACCGGCGATCTCACGGGCGCGATCCATCAATTCGCCGGCGGGTACGACATCGAGCACGGTGCCCCACTCGCGCAGTTGCTCGGCCGAGACCGGCTCACAGCTGTAGAGCATCCACCGAAGATGCTTCTCCGGCACCAGCCGACCGAGGTGCGTAGCGGCGCCCAAGGCCCCGTTGTCGACTTCGGGCAGCCCGAACTTCACGCCCTCGGCGGCGAGCACGATGTCGGCAGAACCCGCCAACCCGATACCGGTGCCAAGGCAGAAATCGTTGACGGCACACACGACCGGGACCGCGCATTCGTAGACGGCCCGAAATGCCTCCGCGCACGCCCGGTTGACTCCCAGAATTCCCTCATGGCCGGGCATCGACTGCATTTCCTTGATGTCGACGCCGGCGCAGAAGCCGCGACCAGTAGCGGTGAGGATCACGGCGGTGATCTCGGGACGATGCTTCACCCCGTCGAGCAGCTCGGCGATCGCCTGGGTGTCAGCGATCGGGAGCGCGTTGACCTTCGGGTTGTCCATGACCAGCTCGAGGACTCCCTCGGCGGTGACCGATTGGTGGATCGTCATCGGCGCACCAACACCGACGAACCGTGGCCGAACAGGCCCTGGTTGGCGGAGATACCGACGCGGGCACCCTCGACCTGGCGTTTGCCGGCGTCGCCCCGAAGCTGCCACGTGAGCTCGCATACTTGGGCGATCGCCTGGGCGGGCACGGCCTCACCGAACGCACCCAGGCCACCCGACGGGTTGACGGGAAGGCGGCCGCCGATCTCGGTGACACCGTCGCGCAGGAGCTTTTCCGCCTCGCCCTCGGCGCAGAAGCCGAGCTGCTCGTACCAGTCGAGCTCAAGGCTGGATGACAGGTCGTAGACCTCGGCAACGTCGACGTCATCCGGGCCGAGACCGGATTCCTCGTAGACCTTGTCGCCGATCGACTGCTTGAAGCCTCGCAACGGTTCGGGCGTGGCGCCCGCCGAGTCGGTGGCCATATAGGGCAGGTCGATCACGGTGTCGGGATAGACGGGTGTGACCGTGGACAGACCCGCGATTCGCACGGGATCGGTGTGGCCGTGGGCCTTGGCGTACTCCATCGAGCAGACCACGAGGGCGGCACCGCCGTCGGAGGTTGCGCAGATGTCGAGCAACCGGAGCGGATCGGACACGACCGGCGAGTTCATCACATCGTCGATGTCGTACTCCTTGGTGAAGCGGGCCAGCTCGTTGTGCACGGCGTGGCGCGAGTTCTTGACCTTCACCCGGGCGAAATCCTCCTGGGTGGCGCCGAAGAGATCCATGCGGCGTCGGGCGTTGAGACCGAAGTACACCGGGTTGGTGGCGCCGACGAGCTTGAAGCGCAGCCAATCGG
>Ga0181588_10001076_pt1 | contig 24384 bp, 19 predicted proteins | sample 071ome_26_FD_148607 | JGI IMG/M metagenome (GOLD analysis project Ga0181588, IMG submission 148607) | Coastal salt marsh microbial communities from the Groves Creek Marsh, Skidaway Island, Georgia - 071409BT metaG (spades assembly) | ecosystem: Environmental > Aquatic > Marine > Intertidal zone...
TGCCGACGAGGCGTCGTCCGCGACGCGCGTCCCGCCGATCCCGCGCGAGACGCCGACGAGGACGACGTCGACGACACCGAGAGCGTCTTCATCGCGCGTGAAAAAGCGCGTTCGCCACCGCGGAAGAGCGCGTCGGCGTGTGTCGTCGCGACCGGCGCGCGCGCTTTTTCACGCGCAGAGGGGGGGGTCGTCGTCGGCATCGGCGTCGTCGTCGTCTCGCGCGTCGTTCCGCGCGTCGTCGTCCGAGCGAATCGCTCGGTCGCATTCTCCCGTCGAACGCCGAAACCACTCGCGCGTTCAGAATCCGAGCGCGGGTCGCGGTCGAGCGCGCGCGCGCGCCAAAGGCCCGATGCGATGCGATGCGATCGACGGGAGAATGCGACGGACGGGCGGACGCGGACCGACGACGACGATGTCGACGTGGGAGGAACTGAGGAAAGACGCGCGACGGTGCGAGAGCGCGATCGAGCGGGAACTCGGGGAGCTGGCGCGATTAGGTACGACGACGACGACGAACGACGATTTGATGCTCGAACGGTTGAATGCGCGCTCGAACGGAACGACTGACGGTTCGCGCGCGCGATCGACGACGACAGCGCGAACGAACGATGGGATGACGGTAGGGTACGGCGGTGGAGGGTCGACGTCGCGATCTGATGCGCTGGGGAACGCGTTCGAGGCGTGCGGGCGGGTGGAGACGGAGATCGATCGGTTGAGAGGAATCAACGAAGAGATGGCTCGGACGCTCAAGATGGACGAAGAACGCGCGATGAGCGCGTCCGCGACGACGACGACGACGAACGGTGGCGGTGGGGAGTACAGAGACGCGAGGACGCACACGTTACAGAGACACCGGGAGGTGTTGAGCGAGTACGCCGGGGAACTGCGACGGTTGCGCAGAGACGTCGAGGAAGAAGCGGGAAGAGACGCCCTGCTCGGTGGGGCCTCGAGGAGAGGCGGCGGTGGCGGTGGAGACGATGAGAGCATGGAGGCGAGGTTGATTCGCGAGAGGGCGCGCATCGCGGGATCTACGAGCGCGGTGGATGATTTGATTGGAGTGGCGCAGAACACGGCGAGGGAGTTGTTTGCGCAACGCGGGATTTTGAGCAACGCGGGGAATAAATTGATCGCCATTGGAAGCAAGTTTCCGGCGGTGAATAACCTGTTGTTGGCCATTAAAAGAAAGAAGAATAAAGATGCCGTCATCTTAGCCGCCGTGGTTGCCGCGTGCACGATCTTTGTGTTGCTTTATTACATGTCCAAGTAGACGACAAAGACGACGACGAGTCTTTGAGTTTGTGACTACGAGAAGAAGAAAAACCAACCTCACAACTGAGCGGCAGCAGTAGCAGCAGCAACAACAACAACAGCGCGCCCACGCGATGATTCGTTTCGCCGCCACCACCGCGCTCGCGTGGTGCGCCATCGCGGTGTCGCATTTCACGGTTGTCGCGCGCGCGCAGACGTCGTGTCAAACCGTCGTCTTTTCTGGAATTTCCCAACACTGTTCTTCGCAAGAGGGCGCCTCGTCTGCGTGTTGCGAAGCGCTGATGACGGCGAACGATCGGCGATGTTTCTGCGAGACGTCGCTGATGACGACGATAACCATGGTGATCGGGGAAGAAGGTGTCGCCTTCTTTCGGGATTACGCAATCGAATCGTGCCGTCGCGAGCTCGTTATCGGCGAGGCGTGCGCGACGACGCCTCCAGATGATTGGGGCGTCACGGCGCCGCCGCCTCCGCCGGCGCTCTCGCACTCGATTTACAATCAGCATCGACAACTCGATCCCGACGACACCGGGACGATGTCGAACGAGGCGAGGGGTCAAGTTCCTTTGATTGAAACCTTTTTCCAGCGATTGCGCGGCGGCGACGCGTTGGACGCGTCCGCGCGCGACGAGGCTACTTTGGCTGATTACGCGTTGGACGCTCGTCGAAACGCCGAAATCGGTTTCACGGGAGACGCGTTCGTCGTCACGGGACTACGAACGGGCGATCTCAGCGATCCAGAGGCTCGAATGACGCTGTTTGTACCGACGAATGAAGCCTGGTACGCGCACTTGTTTCGTCTGGGCATTACCAAAGAGGAGCTCTTCGGCGGCGACGTTCACGATTGGTTGCTCCGTTCGCTCGAGTACCACATGACGGCGAACGACGTCGTTTTGCGCACTGAATCTATGAGATTCGGTTCGCACGCGCCCACGCGTTTCCTCGACGCCCACGTCACCGTGGATGCGTACACGACGGACGCGCGCGGAAACGGACCAAACGTCGCGCGCGTCGACGGGTGCGCCATCAACCCTCGATTGAGAGACATTTCAGTCGGCCAAAGCGTGGTGCACTACATCGATTGCGTCCTCATACCGCCGGGTGTGCCGCTCCCGGCGCGTCGAACGGTGTTGGAGTATTTGTTCGCGCACCCAGACCTGAGCATGTTCGCGAACGCGATTCGCGGGAGCGCTCTGACGGATAGAATTAAATCGGCGTGCGCTTTGAGAGGCGCTTTTTGCACGATTTTCGCGCCAAACAACAGAGCTTTCACCGACTACCTCGCCGATCCCGGAGTCGGGGCCACGTTTTACGCGCGACGACGCGAGCCCGGTGTTCCATCCGTGGAAGACGTGTTGCTCTATCACGTCGTTCCCGGATTTTATTCGCTCGAATCGCTAGGCGTCGGCGAGGCGTCCAAGACGCTGGACACGTTGGAGATTGCCATGGGCAACGTCTTCGTCGAAACGCAGCGCCGGGAGAGAACGGCGAATCGAGTCTTCGTGAATGGGTGCTCGATCGTCGGCGAGCAAGCGTTCGCGCGGGACGGGGCGATACACACCCTCAGTTGCGTTCTGACTCCCGACGGATGAGCGCTCCGCGTTCCGCTCGTCGTTGTTATTACAAATCCGCCCCGTGGTACACAATCATCTCCACCATGGCGCAAGAAATACAAATTATGGCTACACCGCTAAACATCCGATAAAACTCCCCCCACTCTTCGTCGTCTCGACCGGCGTTGTCCGCGTTCCGGCTCGGCCCTAATAAGGAAAAAACTTTCGCGTAGCATCTCCAACCGAGCAAAACTCCGAGCGCGGTGACTTCCGAAACCAAAAGCCCGTGCGACGCCGCCTGCCCGAGCCCGCTTTTCATCGCCATCACCGCGCCCATCGCTTGCAGAGGCGCCCAAATCACCCACGCGTTCACCGTCTCCACCGCCGCGTCCTTCACCGTCGGCGTTTTAAAATTATCAATCTTGTACGCGTCGCCAAACGCCGACACGGCGACCCACAACGACAACGTCCAAACGCACTCCACCACGAACGCCGCCGCGCTCTGCGCGCTCACATCGATCGGCGCCAACCATCCGGGGAAATCAGGCATCGCGGACACCGCGGAGACTTTTTTAAACAGCGCGTACAACCACAAAACCGTGCAGTCTCCCAGCAAGAGGAGGACGTCTTCCAACGCCGGCGGGTCGGGGCGGGGCGGACCGAACGAACCTTTCCGTCTTCGTCCTCCTTCACCGTCGTTCCGGTCGTCCCTCGGCGTCGCCGATCGCGTGATCGTCGCGCCTCGTCGCGGCCGAACCGTCGACGTCCCGCGAGACGCGACCGGCGTCGTCGCGTCGGCCGCGTCGGTGCCGCTGCTCCCACGCGATGGGCGACGCCGCTTTAACGACGACGACGACGACGCGCTCTGTCGTCCAAAGGAACGAACCTCGCGACGACGCGAACGAAGACGATGAGAAGCGCGCGCGCGCGCCGTCTTCGTCGCGATGTACGACGACGACGACGACGCCGTCGGCATCGGCATCGCGCGCGCGTGACTCTGACGTGAACCAACTGTCCGCGACACAAAGCGACGACGACGGATGCGAAGCGTCTCGCGCGCGTCGACGACGACGGCGGTCGCGGACGGACGACGCGGACGACACAAAGCGATGACGAGAAGCGCGGCGACGAACGGTGCGGACGCGACAGAGAGCGGTGACGGTCGCTCTCGTTTGTATTGTGGATTGGATTTCGGCACGTCGAGCGCGCGCTTAGCGCTCGTGGACGACGACGGGAGACTGGTTCGGAGCCACGCGAGAGGGTACGAGGCGCCGGATTCGAAAACTGGCATGACGGCGCCGTGGTTGCGGGCGATGTGGGAACTGTTGGAGGCTTTGGACGAGGACGAGCGAGGGAGGATGGACGCCGTGGCGGTGGACGGAACGTCGGGAACGGTGATCATCGTCGACGCGGAGAACGGAGAGGCGCTCTGCGCGCCGTACATGTACAACGATACGTTTCCTGATGAATCGGCGAGGATACGAGGGATTCGAAACGGACCTGGGAAGGACTCCACCGAGAGCGCGTCGAGCGCGGCGTGTAAACTTTCGCGATGGTTTTACGTGGACGGAGCGCAAAGCGGGGATAAATCTCGAGCGACGCTGTTGCATCACGCGGATTGGTTGGCGTATCAGCTTCACGGTAGGATGGGTGTGAGTGATTTTAACAACTCGCTCAAGCTTGGGTTCGATCCGGCGCCGGGTGTGGAGGCGTTTCCAAAGTGGTTGCGCGACGCCGAATTCGGTTACATGTTGCCGAGCGAGGTGCTCGCGCCGGGCGCGTCCTTTGGCCGGGTGCGGAGCGATGTCGCGGACCGGTTGGCGTGTTCGCCGTCGTGTGAAGTCATTGCTGGGACAACGGACAGCGTCGCCGCGTTCGTCGCTTCGCAAGCGATGGACGTCGGCGAATGCGCGACGAGTCTCGGCAGCACGCTCGCGCTCAAGCTCATCTCTGACGCGCGCGTCGACGACTTGAGCGCGGGCGTGTACTCGCACCGGTTGAACGGAAGGTGGCTCGTCGGTGGTGCTTCGAATTTGGGTGGGTGGATACTGAGGCGATTCTTCAGTAACGACGAGTTGGAGAAGCTCAGCGCGCGCATCGACGAGGATGGCATCGAGCCGACTGAAGATTATTTCGAGGGCGTCATGCTCGGATTCGGCGTGAGCGTCGACGAGGCGGCATCGATGGTTGAGTCTTCGAGACCGAACGACGACGCGCAGTTTGTGGCGAATCTTCTCGGATCTATCGCCAACGTCGAGGCGAGATGTTACGAACGCATGAGAGAGCTCGGCGCGTCGAGCGGCGCGAGAAAGGTTTTCACGGCGGGTGGCGGCGCGAGAAACGCCACATGGAGCGCGATGCGCTCCAGCGCGATGGGTGGTATTCCTGTCGTCCGATCGGAGCGCGACGAGGCGGCGTATGGCGCCGCGTTATTAGCGAGACAAGGGAGAAAAGGATTAGACTCGTACGTTCCTACTTAGCGACGCCACTCATCATTTCAACAACGACACATTTCTTCTACACACGATTAAAGATTTCTTCCACGCACACGCAAAAAACGACGCGCGTTGCATTTAACCATCGTACGGGTTGAGCGCCTTTTTAATCTTGCTAAAGAACCCCTCGCTCTCCGACTCGGTCGAATCGTCCTCGCGCGTGAGCAAGATGACGTCGTCAAACGGATTCTTCTTACCCGCGGCGTCGCGAATATCCGCTTCAGAAACCTTCTTTTCCTCGTCGCGCTCCCGGTAGCCATACTCAACTCGCCCGAACGCTGGCGGTTTCGCGAGCGCCGGGTACATCTTAAACGCCGCCTTGCGCAACGGTTCCTCCGCCGCCCAAATCTCTCGCTTGATAGCCTTCGCGGACAACACCGCCAGCGGTCCGACGGGGAACCACTGATTCGGTCCCGCCGCTCGCACGAACACCTCGACGACGATTCCACCTCGGGCGACGATCTCATCGAATCTATCCCCGGCCGCGACGTCCGCCGCGCTCGGCGTTTCCTTCATCGTCGCCCCTTGGTTGCCACCAGTCTTCGCTTTGCGTCGTCGCGGTTTTTGCGGTTTCGGCATCGGTTTCCCGCGCTTCGTGAGCTTTGGCGCCTCCATGGGTTCCGGGGCCTCGCTTCCACCGCCCTGCGCCCGCGTCGCGACGCGTCTCGGCGTCGGGGTTCGGATGAACACCGCGCGCATCGCGGTCGCCATGGTTCGTGTCGGTTAGTGACGTCATCATGGATGGTTTCGGGTGAAGAGGATCACTTTTCACGCCCTCGTCTTTTCTTCTTTTTACATTTTGGCGCTACGAGATTTAGTGCGTGAGACGAATGAGCTCCTCGACGCGATGAATGATTTCACCGCGGTCGAGGGCGAGATCGGCGGCGATGGCGTCCTGTTGCTCGAGACGTAAATCGAGAAAGCACTCGATCAAATCGCCGTCGACAAAGTTGCGAGCGGGCTCGCTCTTGCCGCGGAGTTCGTGGCGGAAAGAACGCCAGTCGGCGTGCTTTAAACCGCCGACACCCTGGACGTGAACGTTCATGGAGGTTTGGAGCCTTTCGGTAAAGTCGTAGATATCCTTGGGGAGGCTGGCGAGGACGCCGACGACGCCGTTGCCAGTGCCAAAGAGGAGCGTCGGAACGTGCGCGCTGTCGCCATCGCGAAGACTCATGACGAGAGACCCGCGGGCAAAAACGTTGACGAATTCGCCGACGTGGTACTCGCCGATTATCTCGAGGCGGCTTCGCTCCTCGTCCGTCATCGCGTTCGAATTGCGAGCGACGGTGAAAAAGTTCAAATTGTTCTCCGCCCCCAGGTACGTTTCGTCGTCGTCAAACATTTCAATCGCCGTCATCCAATTGGCGTTGAAATCTCTCGCCATCTCGTCGATCGCGCCTTCTTCCGGCTTGTAAAGCAATAAAGACACAGACTTCATGAGATCACCGACGAGGATCCAATCTCCACGCGTCGCCACGCAGTAGGCTATGATGTGGCCATGGTGAGAGCACTCGTTGACGAGCTCGTTTCCGTCATCCTCCGTAGGAGTCTTCCACCGGAACAATTCGAGCTTCGAGTTGATCCCCGCGAGGAGCTTGCCCTTGAATTCGTTCAGGTTGTACACTGCACCGCGAACTTCCTTCTCCGCGACGAGCGTGAGAGCGTCTTCTTCAACCTTCAAGATGAGTATGCGCCCTCGCGACGGTTCGTCTTCATTCTCCAAAGAAATTGCCGTCCCGACTGCGTAATAGTGCGTTGAGTCTCCGGCAAATTCAACCGACTTGAGCGCGCTCGCAAACTCGTTTTCTTCGAGCTGGAACTGCGCGAGCTGGTCGAAGCATTCGTTGAACAGCTTGACGAAAACTTGTGTCTCGGCCGTGGTCGGCGACTCGTCGTCAACAACCACCGCGTACGTCTTTGTCTCTGGCTGATACGCAATCCTTCTCGGTTGTGCGCCGAGCGGGATGCTTCTGATGTGGAGCTTTTGAATGTCATCGATGCCACCAATCGTGAGTTCTTCCTCGCTCGCGAGCGCGAGCGCGTCGGGGAACGCGTTGCAGCTCAGCGGACACGCGTGCAGCACCTCTTGCACATTGACATTCGAGTAGATGAGCTTCTTGTTGTTGCTGTAAATCACAGTCGGTCGATCCGAGGCGGCAAAAACGGACGTCGTCGAGTGACTCTTGAAAGTTTGCAGCGAGATGGGCTGCGAACCAAGGCTCAACTTTTTGCGCCCGCTCAGTGCGCCCGTCTTCTCGTCGAGGAGATACGTGACGAGTTGACCATCCCCGAGGCCGATGAGGAGGTACGGAATGTCCTCAAAGGAACACAAGAGCGTTGATCTCGGAATGACCTCTTCGTCCATGCTCTCTCTAGTGATGGTTTTCAAATCACTCATGGAAGCGACGACGATTTCCATAGACCAAAGACCAACGGCACAAATCGGTGAGCTCGTTCCATCGTTCATCGGGGTACAATCCAAGCACGCGATTTCTTGATCAAAGACGGTACTGGCGACGAACTTGAGCTTTCCCTTGGCCGCACTCAGACTAAACAGTTTGCCTCCATCAGACGATACAACTATTTGTGTTGGGTTTGACTTTGCAGAAAGAATCGCAGAACCGTCATCCGGTTTCCATTCGTCGAGCAGTTTGCCGTCAGACGTGGAGACGAGCCGAACGCTCTCTTGAGTCGCCTGCACAATCGTGTTCCCAACCATGTTTCCACAGCACAAGGTTTGCGCCTCTGCGTTAAAACCGGCGATTTCTGTTTCATCTAATGTATCGCTATCGTCGAGGAAACCCAAAATGCGCGTCTCGTTGACGAATGTAACGACTAAATACTTGTCAACCTGACTGTCGTCGCTATCCTTGAGCGAGAAGAGTCCCTTGACGCCCGGCAGTTGGATCACTGCTTGCTCGTCGATACCGATCCCGTTCCTCACCACGCGCAGGCTACCATCCTTAAACGCACCGCTACACGTCACTACCTGCCCTTGCCCGTGACGCTCCAAGTCCACGACGCACATGTCAACGATTGGACCGAGATTGATGAATTCTTCTAAAACTTCGACATACGTGGGATTGCCTCTCGAATCCACGCCGCACTGCTCCGCGTGCAACTTGATGAGCTGCGAGTTACCAAAGGCGCTTCCGACGTACACGACGCCATTATCGAGGTAGTTGAGCGTGCTGGCGATGGATGTCTCGCCGAGACGTTCCAGGCTCAACTTTTGCACGCGTTGCCCGTCGCTCTTCACGACGAGCATGTAGAGCGTCCCATCGTGATCGCCCAATAGGTACCTCGAACCGTCCGGATCGATCGCTCCGTAGGAGACAATGTTCACGAAATGAGGCGTACTGATAGGTTTGATCCTAATCTCCGGGTCCGCGTCCGTTTTGTTCAGGTAAACAATCGTTTGTTCGCCCAAGACAACGACGCCTCCGAGCGGCGCCGGCACCGGAATGATGATGCTCGAGCCTCTGTCCAAATCATTCATGGCCCACGGCGAAGAGAGAAACTCCTTCTCCCGGATACCAATCTCGTACGTTTTAATGTGCACCGCATCCTTCATGTCCTTGTACAAGACGGCAATCGTCGGCTTTGGCGTACCGTGTAAAAACTGAATATCAATCACCTGAAGCTCCTCCAACCGAATGTTAAAAGCCTCCTTGAAACTCCCTTTTTCCTCAGCCGGTATAACCTTGAACAACCCATCGTAGAGCTGCAAACCGATCGCCCGACCCGCTTCATCGACAACCCCAATCTGCCCATTCTCCGCCGGTCTCCCAATGTTGTCCCGAACGTCCCCGAACGCCTCCGTCTTGAGTTCCTCTGTCTTTTCGTCGTACGACAGCACCGAAAAGCCGTACCTCTCCGTCGTAAAAAACAACCGACTCTTCCCACCCGTTCCCGCGTGTCCCTTACACAGCGACATGGTCGCCACTCTTCCATACAACGGGACGTCCAACATCGGCTTCAACCCGTTCGCCGTCAGTCTATACACCTCCAACCTCGTGCTCTTCGCCACGATCAAATCCAACGCCTCGCTCGACGTAAAGTTCCCCACGCACGAGTGCGTCACCACCGTCGGTTTCTGTGCCTGCGCTCACCGCGACGAGCGAAAATAAAACGAGACGCTTTCGTCAGTCGTTCGTCCACACCGAAGCACCGCGCGATCGTCCGGTCGGCCGTGTTCCAAGACGTAATCTAAAATCCAAAATCCAAAATCCAAGCGCACGCACCGTGACGACGTAATTGTGTTGACACGACGACGCCGCGTCGTCGGCGTCCCTCGACGACGACGCCGCGTGCGCGCCCTCATCGACGGTCTGCATGGTCGCGTCCATCGCGCGCGATTCCGTCCTTCTCCCGCGACTGGGAGTGAGGAGCGGTTTCAAGTTTCACGCCGATCGTGCGTGTGTGTGTGCGTGTGTGCGTTCGTGTGTTACAAAAAAGTGATTGACTCTGAGTGACAACTTTGACTGATGGTTGATGGTTCAAGCCGTCGCGTGAACGACCAAGGGAGCGCGCGGGAATAAAAATAACGATGCAAACCGACCGACGAGCCCGCCCGTCTCACGGCACGGCGGTGGGCTCAGCCTCCTTCTTCTCCTCTTCGGTGAGCCCCTCGAGCTCGCGCAAGTCGTCCAAATCGTCGTAGTGGACGGTTTGGTTCGGGACGAGCGAACACCTCTCGGCGGAGTGCTCCACGAGAGCAGCCCTGAGAAGCTTAATCTTGGCGATGCTGGCGGAGAATTGGGCGACGCACCCTTCGGTTCCGCGGTAGAGCTTGAAATAGGGTAAAACCTTGACGCCGAGAGACTTGCACAAGTCTTTGTTTTCGTCAAAGTTGACCTTGACGAAGACGACGTCCGGGTACTCGTTGGCAATCTTGCAAAGCTTGGGGTACAACGCGCGACACGCCCCGCACCAGCGGGCGTAGACATCCACCACCACGAGTTTATCCGAGTGTTCGTTCTGCGTTTAGGAAAGAGACGACGCAAAGACGTCAGCACCAGAAGAGCGACCGGCCGGAACCGTTTCGACGAGGGAACCGCGCGCGGACGAACAAAGGCGAGGCGAGACCCCGAACCGCGCGCGCGACGAGAGACTAGGAACAAAAAAAAACAGAGAGAAGAAACGAAAACACCATTCGCGACGCACGCACCAACAAGTTTAAAAACGTCCCCGTGTCCTCGCACTCGAACATGTTCGGCGCAGAGTTTTTCTCCCACCACGGCTCTTTCGGGTTGATTCTCGCCCTGGCGACGATCGTCGCGCCGCGCGTCGTCGATCGCGACGTGGACGTGCGCGCGCTCGCCGGAGGCGCCGCGCGGTGCGCCATCGTCGTCGGATTCATCGTCGTCATCGCGAGCGCGGTCGTCGTCCTTCGTGCGTCCGCGAGTCCGCGCGCGAGTGTGCCCGCGCGCGTGACGTTGTCCTTGGCTCTAAAGTGGTCGGTTTCACCAGCCGCCAGAGTTTTTGTATGTACAAACAGTGTATGGCACTTGCTTTCACGCGCGTCAGAGTTTCAGAGTTTCACTTTTACATTCGCGTCAGAGCGCGTCCTTCGTCGTCGTCGTCGTCGTCGGGCGACGCGCGTCGACGAAGAAGGAGAGCGCGGGCTCTCGCTCGTTTCGCCTCGGTCGACGCGGACTCGCGGTCGAGAGGACGAGTCTCGTCGTTCGGTTTCGTTCGGTTCGTTTCTTTCACTCGTTTCCAGGTGTCGAAACGAAAACGGCGAGGATGGGGGCGACGGATGGATCTCGGTTGTCCGTCGCGCCGGGATTGGACGTCACGGGTCCGCACTATCGGACGCTGTGCAGGATGATGTCGAAACGGGCGCGGTTGTGGACGGAGATGGCGCACCACGACGCGGTGACGCGCAACGCGTCGAACACGATGCGGAGGGCAGAGGCGCTGTGCACGGCGCAGTTGGGAGGGTCTGACCCGGGAGAGTTGGCAAAGGCGGCGGTGGTGTGCGCGGATGAGTACGGGTACGATGAGGTCAACTTGAACTGCGGGTGTCCGAGCGAGAGGGTGTGTGGGAAGGGTGAGAGTGAAAAGTGTTTCGGCGCGGCGATGATGCTGGACGCAGAGCTGACGGCGGAGTGCGCCCGGCGCATGGCGGAGGCTGTGGACGCGAAGATTACGATTAAACACAGGTTAGGGGTGCGGTACGATAAGACTATGACCAAGGAGGAAGACACGGACTGTTACGATTACGTCGTGGATTTCGTGGATAAGATTAAGGAGGCGTCGGGCGTGGATCACTTCATCGTGCACGCGCGATGCGCCGTCATGGGCGGGCTCAACCCCGACGCGAATAGAAAGGTTCCACCTCTGCGATACGACGAAGTGTTCGCTCTGTGTGATGACTTTGCGAAGACGGACTTTACGCTAAACGGCGGCGTCAACTCGGTGACGCACGCAAAGGAATTGCTCGACAGAGAAGGAGGCAAATTGGCTGGCGTGATGATGGGACGCGCTTTTTACAAGCATCCGTGTCTGTTAGCGGACGTCGATCGGTTGATATTCGGCGAAGAACAACGCGTTCCACCGCACACGAGACGTTCAGTCATTCGCGAGTACGGCGAGTACGGCGACCGAGCGTACGCTGAAAAGGGTGGAGACGACTTTTTCGACGCCAAGTCGCGCAAACAGTGGGCGCGTAAACTCTTCAAATCCATCGACGGCATCACCTACGGCACCTCAGTCGGCGGTCGCACTTTTCGCAAAGCCGCCGACGCTCTTTTAGACACACACTATCCATTAGACGCGGAGACTCCTCCGTTCGTTCCCTTTAGCGCGCACATTGCCCGCTGCGCCGAACACATTCCGAGCGAGTTTTTAGACGCGCCCCTCGTCGACGTCAATCCAGAGGGCGATTTAACGCGACAAGACGGCAAGGCGGTCTCGGAACAAATCACCGCGCAGCTCACTAGCCTCAGCGTGCGCGCGTAGACTCGCATCGTTATTATTAGTACCATTGTCAAGTAGAACTGTAGCCCCGACCCAGCCCGTGTTCGTCTCAACCTTTCCAACCGTTTTCCACTCACACTCTGGTGAAGGGGGCGTCAGAACGCGACGCGCGCGGGAGAGAGCCGTCTCCGCCCCCGTCCCCCGCCGCGCGGGTCCATGGCGCCGTCGTCGTACCGCACCGTCGGTTTTAACGGCTACACCGTCAAGTTTTCCCCGTTCAATCCAACGCGAATCGCCGTCGCGAGCGCACAAAACTTTGGAATCATCGGAAACGGGGCGCAGATCATCGGTGACGTGGACCCGGTCACGGGGGCGTTCGTCGAGGTGTGCCGGTTTCACACGCGAGATGGGTTGTACGACTGCGCGTGGAGCGAATCGCACGAGAGCGTGCTGGTGTCGTCGTGCGGCGACGGGTCGGTGAAGGTGTGGGACGTAGCCGCGGGAGCGGCGATGAATCCGTTGCGGAGTTACCACGAACACACGCACGAGGTGTACTCGGCGTCGTGGAACATTGCGGGTGCGCGAGATACGTTTTTAACGGCGTCTTGGGACGACACAATCAAACTGTGGAGCGTCGAAGCCGGGGCGAGCCTGCGAACGTTCGCGGAACACGCGTACTGCGTGTACGCGGCGGAGTGGAGCCCGCACCACGCGGACATCTTTGCGAGCGCATCTGGAGACTGTTTATTGAAGATATGGGATTTGCGACAGCCTCATGCGACGTTGAGCGTTCCAGTGCACGAGTATGAGGCGTTGTGCTGCGATTGGAACAAGTGGAACGATTGCGTAATCGCCACGGGGAGCGTCGACAAAACCGTTCGCCTGTGGGACATTAGAAATCCGTCTAGAGAGCTTCAAACGCTCGTGGGTCACGATTACGCAGTGAGACGCGTCAAATTTTCTCCCCACGCTGAGAATGTGGTGTATACGTGCTCCTACGACATGACGGTGGGGATGTGGGACTGGAAGGCGCCGACGCCGTTGTTAAACCGCTGGGCGCATCACACCGAATTTGCCGTCGGGCTCGACGCGTCGTGCCTGGTGGAGGGTTTGGTCGCCTCTTGCGGCTGGGATGAGATGGTATACACATGGAACGCCGTGGATGGTTCGCCTCCGCCGATTCCGGCGCCGAGAGCGCCCGCACCGACGATGAGCGCGTCGCCGATGCCGGTGTCGCCCGTTCAATGAAAGCGAGGAAAATAGCAAAACTTATTAGACGCGCGAAAGCCGCAGACTGTACTGTAGATGATACGAATAAATGAATTAACAACGTGTGCAAAAATCTCTATGTATATCCTTCTCCACCGCTCCGAAAACGCTGACGCACTTACGCCGTGAAATCCGGCTTGCCCGGGCACTTGCAGCCAGACTCTTGGATAATCTTGTTAGCGGCGTAGTTACCCGCGGCGCAGCACTTGGCAACGTCCGAACCTTGGACGAGCTGAGAGATGAAACCACCGACAAAGGCATCGCCGGCGCCGTTGGTGTCAACCAAGTCCTCCTTGGCGAGCGGGATGACGGCGTACTCGGTGGCGGAACCGTCGCGAGCGACGACAGTCGGGTCGCAACCTTGGGTGATGACGACGGTACGGGACGGCTTACCCTCGGCGACCGGCATGGCGGAGATCTTAAGCGCAATCTCCTTGATATCCTTGGTGTCCCACTGTTGGGATTCAGCAAAGGTGAGCGCTTCGGATTCGTTACCGAAGAGAATGTCGACGTACGGCAACGCCTCCATGAGCGTCGCGAGGAACGGCGGCACTTGCATCAAGAACGGCGCGCTGAGGTTCATCATGAACGTCTTCTTGTTTTCGCACGCGTGCTTGGCGACGCGCATGATGCTCTCCGGGCTCACCGTCATGAAGAAACCAGCCATGTAGTAAAACTTGGCTTGTTCCACGAGCGCAAAGTTGCTCGGCTCGTCGAGGTGAGACGCCTTGTAGTTATTCGCCGCGTTCAACGCCGCGCACAACGAACGCTCACCATCCTTCACAATCACCGCGCACGTACCCGTCGGCGTGGACGCATCAACCATGTAATTGGTCTTCACACCGTCCGCTTCGCACGACGCTCGCATCTGCGTAGAAAACTTGTCCTCCCCGACGCATCCCATGTACGCCGTCGCACCCTCTTTTTGAAGCATCCACTGCGCCACACGAATCGAGTTTTGCGTCGCCCCACCGGCGATGTACTCCACTTCGTGGTTCGCCGTCATCTCCTCGTACAACGGCGCGTGTTTCTCCTCAGCCAAGATCGCGTTGTTCAGTTTAAGATCATACTTATCCAACAGCGCGTCATCCTTGACGACGACGGAGATGTCCAAGAGCGGGTTTCCCATGCCCAAGAGTTCGAGAGGCGCCATGATTTCGGTGTTTCTCCGTTCGTTTTATCCACGCGTGCGTCGCGCGGGCGTGTTTGACGACGCCGATCACCCCGGGCGAGAGGTCCGCTCGTAATCGCTCCACTTTCCGTGCGCTTCCGCAGCCGCCGGGTGGGTCACGGGTTCAACTTTGACGAGTCATTACTCGAGGATTGTGTGGAGGCAAAACGCAAAAATCGCAAATGCAAACTCCAGACGACGACGACGACGTGCGTACGCGACGACGACGACGACGACGACGACGATGGGATACGGCGGTGATCGTGGAGGATACGACGATCGATCCGGTGGTCGACGATACGACGACCGGGACGACCGTGGACGGAGATTCGGTGGACGGGACGACAGAGGAGGAGGTTACGGTGGGGACCGGGATCGAGATCGAGATCGAAGACGGGACGACGGGTACGACCGCGGAGGATCGCGGTACGGTGGAGATCGGGATAGGGACGATCGCGGTGGCGGTGGTGGGCGACCGCGGTTCGGCGGCGGCGGAGGCGGAGGCGGAGGCGGCTCTGGTGGTGGGTCCGACGAGCGGGAAAAGCCGAAATTCGACCCAGACGCCGACTGGAGGTGCGAGTGCGGGAACAGCAATTTTTCGTGGAGAAAGTCGTGTAAGAGATGCGGTGCGGGGAAGAGCAAAGAATTGCGCGAGGCGGAACGCGCGGCGCAGGGTGGATGGCTTCTCGATGGGTTGGAGGATACGACGAATAGAATCTTCATTAAAGGGTTCGACGCGGAGAGCACGAGCGAGGACGACCTGAGAGAGGTGTTTTGCGGAATTGGAATCATATCCAGGGTTCGACAGAAGACTGGGTACCCCGAGGATTGGCCGTTTGCGGTGAAGATTTACCGGGACGAACAAGGAAACAAGAAGGATGAGGCTGTCATCACGTACGACGACCCACACGCCGCGCAGAGCGCTCCTGAATTTTACAACGGGTACGAGTTCAACGGCAAAAAGCTTCACGTTTCCATCGCTCAGAGCAAACCAAAGACGGACCGCGCGCCGCCGCCGCCTTCGCACCACAGCGGAGGACGCGGAGGCGGTGGAGGTCGGTACGGAGATAGAGGCGGCGGGTACGGAGACAGAGGCGGGGGAGGCCGCTACGGAGGCAGAGGCGGTGGCGGCTACGGAGACAGGTCTCGTCCGTACTGATGAGACGAATGTGTCTGATGTGTCTGATAAAATGTAATGGTAATAATAAAGTCTACTCCTGTGTGACTCACGCTACTAAACTTAAAGATGATGGTATACAGGTGTGAAAAAGAAAAGTTACTTGGGCATTGCGTCGCGTCTAACGCTACGCCTTGCTCAGCTGAAGAATCTTGAGGTGCCCGCGAGAGTTTGCCGCGAGAAGGTGTTTAGAGTCTGGTGACCACGCAACGGATGAAATAAATCCGCCCTTGTCGCGTCTGTTGCTCGTAAATCCGTTCACTTTGTCGTTGAAAGCGTACTGCGCCACGGGTACTGATGAATGCTTGGAATATACGTGCACGACGTTGTCCTCCGATCCGCACGCAATGTAACCGTCTTGGCTCACGCTGAGGCCGACAAAGTTCTTTTCGTTCGTGTGCCCCGTGTACGTTCGAACGCACATCCGTCTAGGATCGCCGCATTTAATATCCCAGAGCTTGAGCGTGTTGTCAGTAGAGGCGGAGATGATTTCGTCTCCAATCCAGCGAACGTAAGAAACCGCCTTGCGGTGACCTTGAAGCGAAAGCATGGGCGTGTTTGGCTGTCGCAAATCGTAGCACATGAGCCTGTGATCGGCGCTGCCAATTGCGAGGATGTGCGCGTTCGAAGGATGAAACTTGACCGAGCACACGTTGGCACGATTTTGCAAGGTGCAAATCGACTCCTTCGTCGTCGTCGAGTACACGCGCACGGAGCCGTCGTCCGACGCGCTCGCAAGTCTCGTGGGATCCACGCCGCTGAAATCGATGCTCCACACGCGTCTCCGATGGGTTGGGTTTTCCCAGACGGATTTTTCTCTGTTCACATCCCAAAGTTGAACGACCCCTTGGTAGTCTCCAGAGGCGAGTGATTGCTTGACGTACGGGTTGCACGAGAGCGCCGACACCTTGGCTTGAGCTTCAAATTCGACGGCTGGACAGTGTACCCGGGCGCCCATTTGCATGACAGCGCTCGAATCATACACACATATAGATTTACTCGTCCCAGCGGTAGCGAAAAGTTCGCCGTCTCTATCCCAGCTCGCACAGCACACCATTGAATTGTTTGCCGCAAAGTCGGCAAAGTCGCCGCCGATGGACGCGCATCGCCTGATTGAAACCTCGCGAGTGACGGAGCAGAGGTCTAGCTCGAAACTTTCGAGAGCATCGCTCACTAAAGAACCCCCGCCCGTGGTTTCCACCATCTGTTTCAGCCATTTCGAGTCCGATTCGGGCGCGGATTCACCGCTAATCTTCGCCGCCGCAGCTCGCGCGCTCTTGGCAAACAAACTTCGTTCCAAATCAGCGAACACATTCTTTTCTAGCGTCTTTGCAGATCTGAATGCGGACTTGACCGTGGCTTTGAGGTCGTTCAAGGCGATGTTCTCTTCGTCATAACAGAGGACGGAAGCTTCTTTGTCATCAACGCAGAGGTTCGCTACGTTGGTCGCGCTCTCGGCGAGCTCTGTTCGAGCCCTCTTGAGCGTCGGGCTATCGCCCAGGCTCGGTGATGACGAACGATCCCGCTTCTGCGAAGCGTCTCCTACGTCCTTCACGCCAATCTCACAGAGAAGCACGCCTAGAACTTTAAGTGAAGACGATAACTCGTTCGATTGTGACTCACGCGCAGTGCGCAGAGTTTCCAAAATGATCTCCAAGCGCTTCAACGATTCGACGCGCGCCTCCGACTCAACCCCGCTCGAGCGAGCTTCACCCGCGAGTCTCTGGAATTGCACGCTCGCATGCTTGGCGCTGAGACGATTCGAGTCTTCTTTCAGCATTGAAACAACGATGGTGGCGACATCGATGTGAGCCTTCATGGATTGCGCAAAGCCCGTCATGGAGACAACCTTGTCGAGCGCCGAGTCGCCGTCTTTGGATTCGTACATGTCGACAAACACCCTCGGGAAGAACATGTTGAGACAAATCAATCCAAGCACAAACTCGAGTTCTTTTCTTCCGAGCTCGCGAGCGAGCTCGCTAAACGGTGCGACATTGTCATCGGCGTCGTCATCAGCCGCGGAGGCGGAGGCGTTACGATCAGCGACAGGCGACGCAAACGAGATGGCGCCTTGAGGGCTAATTTCGAGTCTTCCGGCGTCAAACATGTCGACGGACGAAACACACCGAGACTGGTTGAGTTCCACGAACGCAGCCAACTGGGCGGCGACGTGCAGACGATCCTCTAATGAAGTATTTTGCGCACCGGAGGTTTCATCGTCGAGCCACTCGCGCAGGACGCGCGTCGAGGAGGAGGAATGGAAACCGCACAGCGGCGGAGGCAGCGCTCGGCGCGTCTGCTCTGGAACCCGTTGCTGATGCATCTCAACCTCGCTCGATGGCATCCCGGTGCTATCCACATCAGTCATCGAGACTGAAGAATTTTTCAAACGAAGAGCCCCGGCGCCAGCGAGCGCATTCACGGCTCCATTCGAACCGAGACGTTCGCCGACGCGCTGCGCCGACTCGGCGTCCACCATTCTCATCTTCGCCTTGGCCTCCGGTGAATCGCCCATGTCATCTCCGTGTAATCCGTGATGCACGATGACCCCGTGGTTTTCGTGGCTGTCGTCGTCCTCATCAACGATGACACCATCGTGCTCAGCGTCGTGCTGCGGCACAGCCGGCACGCCGTGCACCATCTCCCCTCTGTCCTCCTCCTCGTGAATCTCCTCTCCGTTTTCGTATCTCGGCACCGCTCTCGCGAGCGACAGCTGGTTTCTCCGCCACACGTGCTGCCACATGTGTTTCACCGCTTTCTTACTCACGGGTTTTAGCAAATAATCCTCCGCCCCGTATTGAATGCACCGGAAAACCGTCTCGCTGTGCTCGTTGGCGCTCATCATGATGACTGGCATGTCTCTCAGCCGCTCGTCGTTACGCACCAACTGCAGCAACGCCGGTCCATCTATTCCCGGCATCATCACGTCCGTCAACAAGAGATGAAACTCTGTCCCCCGTCGTAACAGCTCCAACGCCTCCGCCCCGCTCTGCGCCGTCGTCACCCTGTATCCGCAGTTTCTCAGCAGCCGAGACGTCACCGTTCGACAGATGCGTTCGTCGTCCACCACGAGCACGTGCACGTCGCTCGCCCGCACCGGATCATCCACCGAGCGCCGCCTATCAGAAATCGATCCGTATCCACCGCTCGTCGTCGCCCCTGACGCCGACGTCGCCCGTCCGTTCCCCGCGTCCGCGCCCACGGACGCCATCCGAGTCGCCATCCGAGTCGCCGGCGGTCCCGCGTCCTCCTCCGTCCTCCGTCGTTCGTCGGCGCGATCCCGCGCCGCGTCCGCCTCCTCTCGTCGACGAAACACCCTTCGTTTCGTCCACGACTCACGCGACTACCGCCCGCGCTTTCCTCGCCCGCGGGACGCGACACGCGGCGCCCGATCCGATGCGTCGGGAGAAAAGCGTCGACGTCACGCCGCCGAGACGATGGACGATGGACGATGGATGCCGGACGCGACGCGCCCTCACCGGACGACGCGCGACGCGATGCGAGAAACCACGCGCGGGCGGTTCAACGCACCCACTCGGTCGCCCGTCGCCGTCGCCGTCGCCGTCGCCGCGCGCGCGCTCTCGCCCGTCCCCCGCGTCGCGGTTCGACGTTTCGCCTCTCGAAATTCGACGACGTCGTGACGACGTCGTGCGTGTGTGTGTGTGTACGTGTGCACGATTCATGACTCGTCGGTGAACCCCGTCATGTGTACAGGCACGATATACATAGGACGCGCGGGTTCTCTTTACGCACTACGTACTTGTAGCGCACACCAGTGAACACCATCAATCCACTTACATAGTACTTGTACACAGTACAATACAATACACCGGGCGACAGGATCCGATTTTCGGGTCGGTTAGATCGGACGGATGGATAGATAGATCGGACGGATCGGATGGATGACGATAGATGGATGGGACGAGCGGTCTCGGTCGCGACGTCGCGGGCGCGCGACACTCCCGTACACGTAAAGAGCCGACGATGGTGCGTGCGACCTCGACCGCGCGACGATGAGACCGCGACCGCGCGACGGCGAATAGGTGGATGGAAAATCAGAGGAGAGAGAACCACGGACGACGGACGACGGGGACGGGGTATAAAGCTCGCGGCGTGGATTCCTCGAGAGCCCCATCATCATCATCACCATCATCGGCGATGGGGGGAATCCCCGACGACGACGCGCGACGACGCCCGACGACGGTTCGTTTCGGTGACGACGACCGATGCGGGTCATCTTTTCACCCCGCGCCGTCGGCGAGGGAAGGGAGGACGATCGCGCCGTCGCGCGCGCGTCCCGTCCGTCGTTCGACGACGAGACGAACCACCCCTCGCCCGGGGTTTCGCGGGTGATGATGACGCGATCGGTCCGCGATCGGTCCGCGATCGATCGATCGGCGATCGATCGGGGCGTCGAAGACGCGTCGTCGCGTCGTCGCGTTGGATTCGGATGGGTGATATTTCTCTTCGTCCGTTTTCCCCCGGTGTCGTCCTCGGACGGCGGCGACGGGGGACGGCGGGGACGGCGAACGCGCGCGCCCACCCGCGGGTCGGGTCGGGTTGGGTTCGCCCGCGCGCACACGTCAGCCCTTCGTCAGCCCTTGGTCGTCGTCGCGTGGATTTTTTCTTCTTGGATTTCCAATCGACCATGATGCCGTTTGACGAATCGTGACTCGTCAATGTGTATTTTCCTACTCTCGAGCGCGGCTCGACGCTCCGTCTGAAAAACAATCTCGGTTTCACGAGGACGAGGACGAGGACGCGAACGAATCTTTTCGACGTACTGACCGAACGCTCGTTTATCACCCCCCGTCTTCGCGAACGCAGTCTTTCTCTGGCCTCACATCCACGACTCTCCCGACCAAGGCGGAACAAACCTTCGCCGGTCGCGTCCAGCGCCAAACCGCCACCAAGGCGACTGGCGCCAAGACCGTTGCCTCCATGAAGGGCAAGACCTGCAAGGTTGCCATCAACGGTTTCGGCCGCATTGGCCGCAACTTCTTGCGCTGCTGGCACGGACGCGCCAACACGATGCTCGACATTGTCGCCATCAACGACTCTGGCGGAGTCAAGCAAGCCTCCCACTTGGTCAAGTACGACTCTGTCCTCGGCACCTTTGAAGCCGATGTCAAGATTGTCGACGACACCCACATCTCCATCGACGGCAAGGTGATCGAAATTGTTTCCTCCCGTGACCCGCTCCAACTCCCGTGGGCGGCTCTCGGTGTCGACATTGTCATTGAAGGTACCGGCGTCTTCATCGACACCCCGGGCGCCTCCAAGCACCTCACCGCGGGTGCCAAGAAGGTTGTGATCACCGCCCCGGCCAAGGGTGACGACATCCCGACCTACGTGCTCGGTGTCAACGCTGACCAATACAAGAACACCGACAAGATCATTTCCAACGCGTCCTGCACCACCAACGGTCTCGCGCCGTTCGTCAAGGTGCTCGACGAAAAGTTTGGTCTCGTCAAGGGTTTGATGACCACCACCCACTCTTACACTGGTGACCAGCGCATCCTCGATGCGTCCCACCGTGACTTGCGCCGTGCTCGTGCCGCTGCCTTGAACATTGTGCCGACCTCCACCGGTGCCGCCAAGGCTGTCGCGCTCGTGCTCCCGCAACTCAAGGGTAAGCTCAACGGTATCGCGCTCCGCGTGCCGACGCCGAACGTCTCCGTCGTCGATTTGGTCATCCAAACCTCCAAGAAGGTCACCGCCGACGAAGTCAACGCCGCCTTCCGCGAGGCTGCCAACGGCAAGCTCAAGGGCATCTTGGCTGTCGCTGACGAGCCGCTCGTGTCCTGCGACTTCCGATGCTCGGACGTCTCCACGACGATCGACGCCGCGCTCACCATGGTCATGGGTGACGACATGTTGAAGGTTGTCGCGTGGTATGACAACGAATGGGGCTACTCGCAACGCGTGGTGGATTTGGCTGAGCTTTGCGCAGCGAACTGGGAATAAATGGAAGAAGAACCGCCTTCCCAATCTTCGGCCCGCGTTTTGTCACGCCGAGCGACACCATTCAAAGGTCTACTACCGACGGAGTGAGATGTAATGACACGTAAAAAAATTACTATGCAACCAACACTTCTGACTAAAATCCTCATCTAGATGTGCTTTACTCGTACCGACGATTCGAACGCGAGCGTTTGCTCGTTTTTTCGCGACGCGCGCCGAGGAGAGGACGACGATTTAGTCAACGCAGCTTGCTGAATTCATCAATCATTAAAATGAAATGGTGGTGCCCATTTATGTTTTTCTAATATATTCGTGCATTTGTGAACGCAACGCGCCATGAGATGAGGAGCAGCGCGCGCGCTCCACATGGACGGGCTAGTGGTGGCGGCTTTTACTTGGAGGTGATGTTGGAGCCGACAGAGGCGGATTCCTTCCAGTTGACGCCCGGGAGGATGAGACGCTGGTCGACGCGGTCCTTGTGGGAGACGATCGTCTTCAACAAATCTTCCAAGAACTCACCACGCATGTTGATCGGATCGAGACCGAGATCTTGGAGCTTGGAGTTCTTGGCGTTGTAGTAGTGCTCCTCCATCTCGGTGCGCGGGTTCGGCACGGAGATGACTTCCGGGCTCAAGCCAACCTTCTTACCGGCTTCGGTGATCATTTCGGCGAGTTGATTGACGGAGAATTGTTCGGTGAACTGGTTGTACACCTTCATTTCACCGTACGGCGCCGGGTTGTCGCAAGCGATTTGGATGCAACGGACGGTGTCTCTGATGTTCAAGAAACCGCGCGTTTGGCCACCCTTACCGTAGACAGTCATCGGGTGTCCGACGGCGGCTTGGATGCAGAAGCGGTTGAGCGCGGTACCGAAGACGGCGTCGTAGTCGAGGCGGTTGACCAAATCCGGGTGCATGTCGGTTTCATCGGTGGAGATACCGTAGACGACACCTTGGTTCAAGTCGGTGGTGCGAATGTTCCACGCCTTGGTGCAGAACAACATGTTGGCAGAGTCGTGGCACTTGGACAAGTGGTAGAAGGAGCCACCTTGCTTCGGGTACGGGAGGGTATCGGTGCGACCGTTGTGGGTGATGGTGATGTAACCCTCTTCGATGTCGATATTCGGGGTACCGTACTCACCCATGGTGCCGAGCTTGATCATGTGGCACTCCGGGGAGAACTCCTTGATGGCGTACAAGACGTTGATGGTACCCATGACGTTGTTCGTTTGCGTGAACACGGCGCGGGTGCGGTCCATCATGGAGTACGGGGCGGAGCGTTGCTCACCAAAGTGAACGCACGCGGTCGGCTCGAACTTCTTGAAGGCGGCGGACAAGAACTCATAGTCGCAGACGTCGCCGATGAAGAGGTCGATATCCTTACCGCTCACCTCCTTCCACTTGCGAACGCGCTCGTGGATACCCTTGATCGGAGTCAACGAGTTGAAGCCGAGCTGATCGTCAAAAGTGCGGCGGCACAAGTTGTCAACGATGGACACGGCGTAGCCACGCTTGGAAAGGTGGAGGGCGGTCGCCCAGCCGCAGTAACCGTCGCCGCCGATAATCATGACGCGTTGACCCTTGCCGGCGTCCGGAGCGTCGGCGTCCGGGCGGTGCGCGGCGGTCACGGTCAACGAGCGCGCCGCGCGTTGCGCGCGAACGTGCGCGACGTTTGATCGCGCCTTCAATTGTTGAGCCCCTGCGATGCGAGCGAGCAAAGCAAACAAAGCAAAAATCTCAAAGTCAGTCGTCGCTCCGCGTCGCGTCTCGAGTTTTTTCCCTTCTTCAAAAATATTCCCTCCTCCGTCCGAGTCGTCCGTCGTCTCGCTCCCAGACAGTCACAGCCCGGATCGATCGCGCTACATCCTCGTCCCGGGAACGCGATCGACGTCAACGACGTCCCACTCGCCCTCCTCGCGCGTCCGCGTCTCCGCTCGCTCGACCGAATCTAACGGATAAAAAGCGCGCGCGCATCCAAGAGATCTCATCTCGTCCCGCCCGCGTTCGATTAGATCGCTCCCGATCGTTCGCTCGCTCACGCACCCGCAAAGCTTCGGTTGTTCATTCGAACCGTACCGTTCGTTCGTCCGCCTACATCGCGTTCGTCGTTCGCTCGTCAGTCGTCCGTCGTCCGTCGGTCGTCATCCATCACGTCATCGTCATCGTCATCGTGAGTTCGACACACGGGCTCGGTCGTGGTCGTCGGAATATACTCGAGAGTCGGATTGATGATTGATGATTGATCTTCACGCGTCTACTCGCGTCGATCCGATCGTCGATCCGATCGCGTGGACGTACCTGCGCGAACCGCGGTCGCTCTCGCGCGCGTCGTCGTCGTCGGCGTCATCGCTGTCGGCATCGGCATCGTCATCGTCATCGGCGTCGTCATCGACATCGTGTCGTCGTCGTCGCGGCGGTCTCTGTCGCGTAGCTTCGTTCCGTTCCGCCCTTTTCAGATGGAGACCCATCCGATCGATCGGTGATGGCATTCCCGGGGGTTTAGTATGATATCGTGGTCAAAGCTCGAGTCGTGAACGGTGAGAGTGATCCATCCGATCCAGAG
>Ga0181588_10001078_pt1 | contig 24342 bp, 17 predicted proteins | sample 071ome_26_FD_148607 | JGI IMG/M metagenome (GOLD analysis project Ga0181588, IMG submission 148607) | Coastal salt marsh microbial communities from the Groves Creek Marsh, Skidaway Island, Georgia - 071409BT metaG (spades assembly) | ecosystem: Environmental > Aquatic > Marine > Intertidal zone...
AGGTTCAAGACATGCTCCTGGACCAGCCTGGCGTCGAGGGAACCGACTATTCGTTGATCCGCGCCGCCTGGCAAAAGGGGTCAGCCATTGGCGTTAAGGTGGCGAATATATTCCCAGGCAATCGGCAATCGGATCTGCCCGCCATTCACGCCGCCTACGTCCTTTTTGATGGCGAAACCGGCGTACCCACCCGATCCATAGACGGCACCGCCCTAACCTACTTGAAAACTGCAGCAGACTCGGCATTGGGTTCAAGACTGCTGGCCAGACCCGACAGCAAGAATCTGCTGATGGTCGGCGCGGGCGCCATGGCCCCTTACCTCATCGAGGCGCACCACTGCGCCTGCCCTGAACTGAGCTCAGTGCGGGTTTGGAATCGCTCAAAAGATCGACGCGATGAACTGGTTCGCGCCCTTGAAGACCGTTATGCCATCTCGGCGGTTGATGATCTTTCTGATGCGGTCGCGTGGGCGGACCTTATATCCTGCGCGACCATGACTACAGAGCCTTTGCTACGCGGAGATTGGCTGAACGAAGGGGTGCACGTAGATCTGGTTGGCGCCTATCGCCTGGATATGCGCGAGGCCGACGATTCGACGCTGCAGCGGGCTCGCTTGTTCGTGGACTCTCGCAATACCACGATTAAAGAAATTGGAGAATTGACCATTCCTATTGCGGCGGGCGTCATTAAAGAAAGCGACGTCCTTGCCGATCTTTATGATCTTTGCTCAGGAGCTATTGGGCGAACCGGGAAAGCCGACATCACGGTGTTCAAAAACGGCGGCGGGGGACATCTTGATCTGATGACCGCGCGCTATATAGAGGCCTGTTTTGAGTCCTGACCTTGAAGGGGCTATTAGCCCGGATTCAACACGCCCCAGAAAAGAGGCATCCACGCCGCCACCATCACGGCCAGAAAAGAAAGTTCGACTCGAATAATAAATCGATAGTGGCTTTTCGATTCGCCCTCGCTCGAGGATTTGTAGATCATGCTCATCATCACATCCAATAGCGTAACGAAGAAAAAGATCGGCACCAACGCGGGGACAATAACGGTCGTAAAAAACGCCACGCCCTCATAGCGCGTCGGCTGAAGCGCAAAAGGAGCGAGAACCGTTAGGACAGTGATAACGCCCATAAGCATTGCTCTCAGTGCGCCCAGTCGAGGCAAAAGACCGTTTAGAAGTTTCACATTCTCTAGTTTTCTTTTGACAGATTACACAGCACCTTGTTGCCCCTGAGGCACTCCCATGTTCTTACCAACTGCGCACCTTCTTCCTCAAGAAGCGCAGAATAATTATCTGTCGCTATCGCGCAGACATCCTTGTTGCCTTCCATCCTATCGAAGAGACCCTGCACAATAAGTGATCCACCAAAGGTTAGCGCGGCCAGCCCCCAGGTCGCGCCCGTCTTCAAAACGCCTTCGAGATCGGCCTCGATTTTAGGAGCCGAAAGCGTACCACCCACCCGGTAAAAGTTGGTGAACGAGGACGCAGAGATACCCGCACCCTTTCTCGCCTTTGGACGAATTAAAAGGACGATGGACTCGTCAATCAGACTGATACCGCCCCGAATAAGAAAGGTCACCTCCTCCGTCTGGATTGCGATGGTGTCGCGCGACATCACGATTCCGTCGACCACCCGAAAACCCACAATTCCGCAATCCACAATATGGAATTCATTTTTCTTTTTCGGGTTCACCACACCCAGTATCTGAGCCAAAATCGACTGGGTCAGAATGTCCATGCCCGTTGCCGGAAAATAGGTATTCAGACCAGATACCTTAAACTCACCATTGGCTTTTGATGCCCACTCCTTCAATGAAATGCCGCGACTGGTGATCTGGATATCCACATCAACGCTGCCTTCGAGCGGTAGCCTTGAATTTGCGAGGGCTGGAATCTCTCGAGCCACTAATCCCTCGATAGCAAAATCTAAATTGATCAGATAGGGTTTCTCCGTGGAGTCCAGCTTTAAATCGAGGTCAAAAGAACCGCCCGAAAATTCACCGGCACCCGAACGAAGCGTTAGTACGCCATCATTAATATCAATCTCGGTGATCAAATTGTTGGCTTTGAACCTTCGGGTGACAAGTTCCTTTGACTGAAAGTCCAGATCCACAGCAAGAGGCGCAACCCAGTCGAGTGAAAACGGCTGATTGCTAAAGATGGATCCCTGCGTCTCCGTTTCTGCTGACTTCGCGTCAGACACCTCCCCCGAGGGAGGGGCGGGAAAAATCTCCATCAGGTTCAGCCGGCTGGACCATACATCACCGACAACCTTTAAAGGTCCTGGGCCTTGCGCTGATGTCTTGATGCCGGGAAGCAAGCCCGCCCCTAACATTACACTCCCTGCCAGGTCATTATTTCCAACAAGAAGAGAAAACTCAGCTTGCTGAGCCCCAGATTCCAAGAACTCCAAATTTCCGTCGAGCGAGACAGGGCCAGGGTCGAGAAGATCCTCCGGCAACCAGCGTCGGAGATTCTTTAGCGAGGCGGTTTCAATGTGCGCCTGCAGCTTCGTCCCGCTGCTGATGGGCCAAGCAATATCGCCAGCAAAGGTTGCTTTGATGTCCTCTGCCTCGATAGCCAAATTCGTTTGAAGCAAACGATTTGCATCCGAGGAGGCCTGCCGGCGGACAGAAAGGGCGGCCGAAAGGGGTCCCTCTATTGGAATCTCGTAATCAATCAGTTTGCCAAAAAGCGTTGCATCTTCCACCGAAAAACGAGCAGTTAAATCGAGGTCCGATGTCCCATTAAGATCAGCCAAGCGACCGCTGACTTTCAGGCTCATACCGTCAGTCACGCCGTCGACGGAAACAAAAAACGGCTCTTCAGGATTTTTTGAGCCTACCACTGTGGCCGACAGCTTTCCCGGGACGCTGATCCCATCTTTGAAGCCAAAACTGCTGCCTAGCCTGCCCAGGTGATCGAGTTCAAGATCCACGGCAAGCGACCCGGATCTCAGGTTTGAGACATCCGGCAACTTCCCTGAAATACGCCCCTGCCTGATTCCGTCCCCTCTCAGGACGCCCGATAGATGACGCAGACCTACTTTGCCTTGTGCTCGAAAAAACTCCGAGCTGACCGTCAGACTAACGCCCGAGTAGTCTGACAGCGCAACGTTGGTAAAGGGTTGCAGGGCGGCGAGCGTCGGGATCGTAACCTCGGATGCGATATTCAAGTTCGGACTATCCCCGGCAAGACCCAACTCACCATCCAGCCTAATCTGGCCCAGTTCGCTTTTCATCCCAGCACTCAGGCCGGTGACAAATAAATCGTCGAAGGGGCCGGTCAGAATGCCTTGCGCAGAACCCGTTCCCGAGAACGCTAGGGGCCGACCAAAATGAGCAGCCAACGCCGCAACATCTTTAAGGTCGGCGCGAAACGGCATGTTGACCGATGCCTGTGGACCAAGCGGACCCACTGAGCCCGTAAGACTTGCTGAGAGCAGATCTGAACGCAGATCAATATCCAAATCCCGGACATGAAGATCGTTGCGCGTTCCTTTTAACGATCCACCGACCGTTCCGGAAAGATCTCCAGGAAGCGTGACGGCAAAACCACCGAGTAGGGCTTTAAGACTCGTGGTAGCGCCTTCAAAAGGTAGATCAAATTCTGCGGATGGACCGAGCGGACCAATCGATCCTCCCGCACGAAGACTAGCGCTCTGCGCAATCACCTCTGCATCGATGTCATCTACTCGAACCTGACCGCGGCCGCCCCACACGCGAGCGCTCGCCGATGCGCTGCCATCAATCGGGACAATCAAGCCGTAGGCGTCCGTGAAGCGAGCCAGGCTTGAGGTCTCGGCCTTGGTCTCAAGGTCCAGCCACAGGCCCTCCTTGCTACCGATATGTTCCATTCGGCCGGTCCCGCTGACCTTTAAGATGGCTCCCGACGCCTCAAAAACAATCTCATCCAGCCGAAAATTCCTGGGGGCGCCGCTCAAGACCCCTTGTGCTTGCGCCGTTGTATCCAAAGGCAACTGGCCACCAAAGAGGTCGGTTAATTCTGACAAGGCCTGCGTCTCGAGAAGCACTCGAAGGTTCGACGCCGGAAGTAGGCCCACCTGACCCGGACGCCACAGCTCGACCTCTCCGGAAGCAGTCACTTGAAGCAGCGCTGAATTCGTCATCACATCGACTTTTTCAAGTCGAATTCCTTCGGGCAGCCATCCGTTCACTTCGGCCGTCACCGATCCCGTACCCGCCAACATTTGACGAGCCCTTGGGGTGAGGCCGGGAATCACCGTGCCGACGGTTTCGGTGAGATCGGTCGTCTCAAAACGAAGCGCAAGATTTGCGTTCCCGCCATCCATCACATCGCGAATCGGGCCGATCACCGTACCACTCGCCGCTCCGAGGTCAACAGCCAAGGCCGCGTCCACATTATCATCGCCCGAAAGCGCAAGCGAGCCATTAACCGACAGGGGCGTCTCGTTGTAGCGACCCCTCACAATGAAGGCGCTCTGCGCACGCCCTTCGGGGAGGGACGAACTCAACTCGTCGATCTCAAGCCTTTGATCAAATCGGGGGTTTCTCCCGGCAAATCCAAATTCAGAATCCCGCATCGCGGCCACACGAACAATGGTGGTCCACGCCGACGGTTGGTGCTGTTTTGGTTGCTTGGGATCGCTGAACGTCCAGTTATTTCGCCCATCAGGAAGTGATTGAAGCGACAAAGCTGCGTTATCTACTTCAAGACGCTCGATCAGGATCGTCTTTGATATGAGAGCGCCAAGGGTGACCTCGATCGAAGCGCTTTTAAGATCCAAAAGCGGCGCCTTGAATGCATCATCCGGTGACTCGACACGCAGCCCAGCCACCTTTATATGAGCGGTGGGCCATAACTGGAGATCGAGAGCGCCGCTAATACTGACATTGCGCTTCAGGGCGGCAGACAGCCAGCCGGCGACCCGCTCCCGATGCGGATTCCAGTCAAGATACTGAACCGCCAGCACCGGCCCAACCGTAACCACCCCTAAAACAGCCGCAACCGATAAAATAAGGCGGTTTCGCAAACGCTTCGTCATACCGATAGCATAAGGCAATAAGCGAATGATTCGCCAATATTTGGCCAAATGGCCTTGGCCAAGGACTCGGTAACGCCCAAAGGAAATCCCAACCCTATGAATTCATCGGTCGACGAAAAAAAACTGGCCAAGCGCCTGCGGCGTGAAATTGGTCGCGCCATCGAAGACTTTCAGATGATTCGGGATGGCGATCGGGTCATGGTCTGTGTATCGGGAGGCAAAGACTCTTTCGTGATGCTCGATATTCTCTCGCAATTACAGGAGAGAGCCCCCGTCTCATTCTCGCTTCACGCGATCCACCTGGACCAGAATCAGCCCGGATTTCCGGTCGACATTCTGCGCACCTATCTCGAGAGCACGGGACTACCGTTCGATATCATTGACGAGGACACCTACAGCATTGTGAAGCGGGTGATTCCAGAGGGCAAAACCATGTGCGGCCTCTGCTCGAGACTGAGGCGAGGAATCCTGTACCGCTACGCGGGCGAACAAAACATGACCCGTATCGCGCTGGGCCATCATGGCGATGACATGATGGAGACTCTGTTCTTGAACATGTTCCACGGCGGGCAATTGAAATCGATGCCGCCCAAACTAAGAAGTGATGACGGCCACCACGTGGTGATCCGCCCGCTCGCCTACTGCCGGGAGAAAGATATCGCGCGGTACGCCGCCCTTAGAGGCTATCCGATCATCCCGTGCAACTTATGCGGATCTCAGTCGCATCTGCAGCGTCAGGCGATCAAGGGGATGCTTTCGGACTGGGAGCGCGCGCACCCAGGCCGAATCGCCAGCATCTTTCGAAGCCTGAGTCATGTGGCGCCGAGTCAACTGGCTGATCGATCCTTGTTTGATTTCGATGCATTGGAAAAAGACGCCTCGAGAGAAATTCTCCAATGGCTTCCCGAGGGATCCGTACGCGATGATGGGGCCGGCGACTTTAAAGACGAAAAAGACATGAGGTCTCGACAACGGACGGTCGTTTAATAATGTAATGGATCACAAATGAACGCAGATGATTTTAATCCCGGGCTTTTGGCATTTCTCGATGACTCGCCGTCGCCGTTTCATGCGGTCAGCGCTCTGACGATGCTGCTGGATAACGCCGCGTTCAGTCGCAGCGATTTCTCTCATCCCTGGCCTAATCCCGAGTCAGGCAAGATCTACCTCACCCGAAATGATTCCTCCCTCATTGCAATTCGCCAGGGAAAAGGCTCCATTACCGATCGCGGCGTGCGCATCATTGGCGCCCATACCGATAGCCCCTGCCTCAAGATAAAGCCACAACCCGACATACGCCGGGCTGGTGCTTTTCAGTTGGGTGTGGAGATATACGGCGGGGCCCTGCTCGCCCCCTGGTTCGATCGGGATCTTTCGATCGCCGGGCGGATCAGCGCCCGTCGAACAGACGGGGGTCGAGCCAGTCTGTTATTGGATTTCAAGCGAGCGGTTGCCCTGATCCCAAGCCTGGCTATTCATTTGAATCGCGATATTCACAAGAATCGAACGATCAATCCGCAAGAAGAGTTGGTTCCCATCCTTTTTAATGGCGACGAGCATTCGCTGGAGACCTTCCGCGATGCGCTGCTCGACGAGGCGCGCGAGCAGCATCCAAACGAATCTCTTGGGGAAGTGACCGATTTTGAGCTCAGTCTTTATGACACCCATCGGGCAGCGCAGGTTGGTCTTTACGGAGATTTTCTGGTGAGCGCGCGCCTTGATAATCTTCTGAGTTGCTACGCCGCCATCAAGGCGCTGATGGATGCAAATACCGACGAGACCATTCTGGTAATTTGTAACGATCATGAGGAAGTTGGCAGCACCTCGACGGCCGGCGCCCAGGGACCGTTTTTAAGGCAGGCTCTTGAGCGCCTGACGGGAGATGCTCAAGCCCTCTCGGCGGCTCTGTCGCGCTCCGCTCTGGTTTCTGCCGACAACGCGCACGCCGTGCATCCCAATTACGAGAATAAGCACGATCCGCAACACCGGCCCCAGCTAAATAAAGGCCCCGTCATAAAATTCAACGCCAACCAGCGCTACGCCACAACCAGCAGCACCGCGGCCTTGTTTAGAGATCTCTGTCGGCACGCCCAGGTGCCCGTGCAGTCTATGGCGATGCGAAGCGACATGGCCTGTGGAAGTACTATCGGCCCGATCACCTCTGCAGTGATCGGGATCGACACGGTCGATGTCGGCGCACCCCAACTGGGCATGCACTCTATTCGGGAAACGACAGGCTGGCAGGATCCTGCATTTTTATACCGCGCCTTGGCCGCTTTCTTCGAGAGCCCATAAATGAAGTGCTAACGTCCAGCCAAAAAAAACCGGGCTCAAGGCCCGGTTTTTTGGCGACCTCTGACCTACTGCGATTGGCTGACCATGTAATCCACGGCAGCCTTTACGTCGTCATCGCTTAGATGGGCAAAACCGCCCTTGGGGGGCATATAACCGGCCTTACCCTGGTAACCCACAATCGCATGCTCGTACAACAGTTCAGCACCCTGAGCGATTCGATCGACCCACGCTTCCTTATCCCCCACCTTCGGGGAACCGGCCACGCCCGACGCATGGCACGCCATGCAGCCGCTGTTGTAAATGGCGGCGCCATCCGCCTGCACCTGACCAACGGCAACACCGAAACCAAGCGCCGCGCTCAAAACAAGATATCTTCTCATCGTTTATTTCCTTAGCTGATCGCAAATGAAACTGAATGACCGCCCCCAAGTGAGGACCGGCTGCTAAAAAAGAGACTGATAGTCTAAGACCGAGCTCTGCTTGGGTAAACCTGAATACTAAATGCTACAACTCCCGCGTGGCGTGAAATTCGATCTCCGGGAATCGCTCTTGCGTCAACCGCAGGTTAGCCAGATTGGGCGCCAAATACGTCAGCGCGCCAGCCGCATCCAGGCCTAAGTTTTGTGGCGATTTTTTGCGAATTTCCTGAAGGGCCTTCTCGTCATCACTGACCAGCCACCGAACCGTCACGACAGGGACCGCCTCAAAAGCACAATCTACGCCGTATTCGTGCTTCAGCCGATGGGCCACTACATCAAACTGAAGAATCCCCACTGCGCCAAGCACCAAATCATTGCTCATCAGCGGGCGAAAGACCTGCGTTGCACCTTCTTCGCTCAGCTGATCAAGGCCCTTATTCAAGGCTTTTGCACGAAGCGGGTCAGTCAGACGTACTCGTCGAAAAAGCTCGGGAGCAAAACTTGGAATGCCAAGAAATTTAAGTTGTTCCCCGGTGGTAAAGGTGTCTCCGATCTGGATCGTGCCATGATTGTGAAGGCCGATAATATCTCCAGCCACCGCATCATCCGCCGCTTCGCGGCGAGAAGCCATGAAGGTAATCGCGTTATGCAGCTGCATGTCTCGCCCCGCTCGAACATGTCTGACCTTCAACCCTTTTTGATAGCTGCCGGATGTGACCCTGAGAAAGGCAACCCGGTCATGATGGGCCGGGTCCATGTTTGCCTGGATCTTAAAAACAAAGCCGGAGAAATTTTTCTCTGCGGCATCCACCGTCCGAGTTTCTGCGGCGCGCGCTAGAGGGGCCGGCGCAAAATTTACGAAGGCATCAATCAATTCGTCCGTGCCTTCATGGTTGAGCGCTGATCCAAAAAACACCGGCGTCAATGCCCCGCGCAAATAGGCATCGAGATCAAAAGGATGCGAAGCCCCCTTTAGAAGATCAACCTCTTCCCTCAATCGCTCCGCATCTGCCCCGAGCACGTCGTCGAGTTCCGGACCGTTAAGCCCCTCAATCAACTGCTCCGGTGTACCGCCAGAGCCGGTACGGTCGAAAAGCGCGACGCGATCTTCCTGAATTCGGTAAACCCCCCGAAACGCACGACCCGATCCCACCGGCCAGGTGACAGGTGCGCAACGAATACCCAGAACCGACTCCACTTCGTCAAGAAGCTCAATAGGATCCCTGCCTTCGCGATCCATCTTGTTCACAAAGGTAATGATGGGGGTATCCCGCAATCGACACACGTCCATCAGCTTGATGGTTCGCTCCTCCACACCTTTTGCCGCATCGATCACCATCAAAGCCGAATCAACGGCGGTGAGGGTTCGATAGGTATCCTCAGAGAAGTCGGCGTGACCCGGCGTGTCGAGCAAATTCACAACAAAACCACGGTATTCGAACTGCATGACCGATGAGGTAACAGAAATACCCCGCTCTTTCTCAAGCTTCATCCAGTCAGACGTTGCGTAACGACCGGTTTTTCTGGCCCTTACGGTTCCTGCCTCCTGAATGGCTCCTCCATAATGAAGGAATTTCTCGGTAAGGGTAGTTTTCCCAGCGTCGGGGTGGGAAATAATGGCAAACGTGCGCCGCCGGCGCACCTCGCTAAGGTGTTCTGACATCGATATGAAACAGGTAGGCGTTAATCCTGAGGGCGTGAATTATAAGAGGCCTAGAACTCTTCGCGGTCTCGACGCTCTGGGACAGCCGACTTCTCCGAGGCAAAGGATGGCTTGAAAGGAAGCGCCATTTGAGGGTTATAGCGCTCAAAATCAAAAATCCGGCGCCGACGCACTCGATTGATTCGCTGACGGATGGTGGAACGGCGAATGTTCACTTATGAAAACCAAGAAAATTGACGCCGTATTCTACCTGCCTTGGCCCCTTCATTCGAATTGCCAGTCGACCCCTTACACTTTTGTGGGGTGAAAAGAGTGGGGCCTGCGTCATAATGGGTCCAACCCGCCTTACTCGATTTGATCATGTCCGAATCCTCTGATGACTTTCTAACCACGCGAGAAGTGGCACTTTTGCTTCGAGTCAAAGAGCGCAAGGTTTATGATCTGGTCGCGCGACAACAGATACCTTTTGTAAAGGCGACAGGCAAACTTTTATTTCATCGGCATGCCATCGAGGCCTGGCTCGCCGCGAGCCGCTTAGGCCCAAAATCCACTGCTGTCAGCCCGTCCGTCCCTGATGTTCTTTTGGGCAGTCACGATCCTCTACTGGAGTGGGCGATCACCGCATCGGGCAGTCATCTTGCCACCCAATTCGGGGGCAGCGTATCTGGACTCGATCGTTTTTCCGAAGGAGCAGGCGCCGCTGCAGGACTTCACATCTTTGATCCAAAGACCCACGACTGGAACGTAGACAGGATCGCAAAGCAGTTTTCGGGCCAGCCGGTTGTGCTGATGGAGTTTTGCTGGCGAGAACGCGGGCTGATTCTTAAAGAAGAGTCCTCAAAGAACATTCGATCGATAAAGGACCTGGCAGGAAAGCGAGTGGTAGCTCGCCAAAGCGGCACCGGGAGCCAGATCCTCCTCGAGGCGCTGATTGGCAAGGAGGAGTTGCCGGCCGACCAATTAATCTTTTCGACGCTCGCCCACACCGAGACGGAAGCCGCCTCGTGTGTACTGGAAGGTCTGGCCGACGCCGCCCTTGGCTTGCAGGCAATGGCTGAGAAGTATCAGCTCGTGTTTATTCCGCTTCTACGCGAGCGCTTTGACCTACTGATCGATCGGCGCAGCTGGTTTGAACCACCGCTTCAGACATTTGTAAAGTTCTGCCTCAGCGATCAATTTAAAGAAAAGGTTCAATCGTTACCCGGATACGATGCCTCAGGCTTTGGTCGAATACACTTTAACGGCTAGTCCCTAAGGGTTCGCATTTGGGAAAAAAAGCTGCTTCTCGTTGCGACGATAGCTGGCGATCGTCTCCTGCCCTTCCGGGCCGATCATCCATTCAATAAACGCCTGACCCGCCTGCGCCTTCACGTGCGCGTGTTTTTCCGGGTTCACCAGAATAATGCCGTATTGATTAAAAAGAGCCGCGTCTCCCTCAAACAAAATATCAAAGCCGCCTTTGTTAGCGAAACTGATCCAGGTGGCCCGATCGCTCAGGGTGTAGGCATCCATCCCGACGGCCGCATTCAAGGTCGCGCCCATTCCAGAGCCCGTCTCCCGATACCACCGACCGCTTGCGACGGTCGGATCGGTTCCGGCCTGACGCCAAAGCGCAAGCTCTTTTTTATGAGTACCCGAATCATCACCACGAGAGGCAAAAAGGGATTCGCTCTGACTGATCCGCGCTAGCGCGTCGCCGATATCGTTTGCCTTAGCAACCCCAGCGGGATCGGCTCTGGGCCCAATGATGACGAAATCGTTGTACATCAGATCAAACCGCTTGACGCCATATCCCTCCGCCACAAACTTCTCCTCTGCGGCTTTGGCATGGACCAACAGGACATCCCCATCTCCACGAACAGCATTTTTGATGGCCTGCCCTGTTCCGACAGCCACCACATTGACCTTGATACCGGTCTTTTTCTCAAAAATCGGCAAAAGATAATCGTAAAGGCCCGAATTAGCCGTCGAGGTTGTGGACTGCACCACAATCTCGCTCGCCCCGGCGCCACCACTGATCAGCCCGGTCAGCATTAATAAAAATCCTGCCAGGACACGAACACGAAACTCAGACATGCTTTCTCCTTCCGCTTTTTGATTTGAATCCGATTGGGTCACACCGAGGCGCGGAGCGTCTGCCGACCTTCATCGCGCGGTCTAAAAAGCGCAATCAGTAGATTGATTGCGAGGGCAATTAACATAAGAACGATACCCAAGGCCATCGCAAGTTCCAGTTCACCCTTAGACGTTTCAAGCGCAATGGCGGTCGTCATCACTCTAGTCAAGTGATGAATATTGCCTCCGACTATCATGACCGCGCCGACTTCCGAGATAGCCCTTCCAAAACCGGCGAGACAGGTGGTGACTAAACTGAAACGCGCCTCCCACAGAAGCGTCATGACTCGGCTCGATCGTGGTGTCACAAGAGAGATGAAATAGTCCGCATACTCTCGGTCGAGCTCCACGATGGTCTGACGCGATAAGGACACCACGATGGGCGTGATCAGCAAAACCTGAGCAATGATCATGGCGGCGGGGGTATACAAAAGTCCCAACACGCCAAGTGGGCCCGCACGAGAGAGCATCAAGTAGACCACGAGCCCCACCACCACGGGCGGCATGCCCATAAACGAGTTCACGATGACCGTTAGAGTAAATCGGCCACGAAACCGGCCTACGGCAAGGGCGGCGCCCAGGGGCATGCCAATAAGTAACGCAATGCCCACCGCGGTGAGACTCACCCGTAACGATAGGCCCACAATTTCGACCAGCTCTGAATTCAGTGCGAAGATGAGCTCGAAAGCAATTCGAAATGACGCTGCGATTTCTTGCATAAATATGTTTTTTTTACATCAAACCCAAATTATAAGATCATGCGAGCGTCCGTCAAGAAAACACCGACCTCTGGGTCGGGGCCTCGGTAGCCTTGTCAGTCTATTTTTAAGGGTTTTATAGGAGACAAGATCAGCTGTGGGTCGCGCTTCCAGTCCACCTCGGGCACATCCACATAAAGCTCAATCTCGTTGCCGTCAGGATCCAGTACATAAAGGCTCTGGGTAACGGTGTGATCGGACGCTCCCTTTAACGTGACGCCCGCCGTGCGAACGGCCTCACGCATCGCTCGTAACTCGGCCAGGCTTGAACCCACACAAAAACCCGCATGATAAAAACCCAGACGTGGACCGGGCGGCGGGTGCGGCATCTCACGGGCTTCAATCAGCAACACCTCGTGATGGGTTCGTCCGCTGGTTAACGCGGCTGCCCTAAACGGCAGATCCCCCGCCTTAATCTCATGAAGCCCTAAGAGATCGCGATAAAAAGCCAGAGATCGTTCAAGATCCGCAACATAGAAAACCACGTGTCCAAGATGCGTGACTTTAGGCATCGATTGTTCTCGCGATGAGATCGTGATCTGTGCTCTGGACAATTTCTACGGGCACCAGATCGCCCTCGCTCAGACCATCCGATTCCTCAATAAAAATTACCCCATCGACGTCCGGCGACTCTGCGTAACTGCGAGCGATCACCGTATCGGTCGTAACTTCATCAACCAAAACCGTGCAGCGCGAGCCTACCCGCTGAGCAAGCCGCTCGGCAGATATTTTTGCCTGATGTGCCATGAGTCGATCGAGACGGTGCATCGCCGTTTCCTGATCCACCGCTCCCGGCAGGTCATTGGCTCTCGCACCATCTACTGGGGAGTAGGTAAAGCAGCCCACGCGATCGAGCCTCGCGCTGGTCAGAAACTGAAGCAACTCCTCAAAATCCTCCTCCGTTTCGCCGGGGAACCCGACAATAAACGTGCTGCGGATCGCCATATCGGGGCAGATGCCTCTCCACTTACCAACGCGCTCAAGATTGTCCTCGCCACTGGCCGGACGCTTCATCGACCGCAGCACCCGGGGGCTGGCATGCTGAAACGGGACATCAAGATAAGGCAAAAGCGCCCCTTCAGCCATTAAGTCCACCAGCCGATCCACGTGAGGATAGGGATAAACGTAATGCAGTCGGACCCACAGACCAAGGTTAGAAAGTTCAGTGGCCAGCTGACCGATCTCCGGGCGTAGCGCACGACCGCCCATAAGGTCGCTCTGGCTCTTCAAGTCAATGCCGTAGGCGCTCGTATCCTGCGAGACAACAAGAAGCTCTTTCACTCCGGCTGATCGTAGCTGTCGAGCCTCCGACACGATGTCGCTGGGTGATCGACTGACCAGACGCCCCCGCATGGAAGGGATGATGCAAAACGTGCATTTGTGATTGCATCCCTCTGAAATTTTAAGGTAGGCGTAGTGCCGAGGGGTCAATTTGACACCCCCGGGAGGCAACAGATGGTAAAGCGGTGCTTGCGCGGGCGGCACGGCGTCATGAACCGCTTTTACCACTCCCTCGGTATCTTGCGGGCCCGTGATCGCCAGCAGTTTGGGGAATCTCTCTTTGAGCATGTCCGCGCGCGCACCCAGGCAACCGGTCACGATGACCTGCCCGTTAGCGTCCATGGCGTCGCTAATTACGGTCAGCGATTCTTCAACGGCAGACTCAATAAACCCACAGGTGTTCACGATGACAAGATCTGCTTGCTCATAGCTCTCGCAGAACGCGTATCCGTAGGCCCGCAATTCGGACAGGATGCGCTCGGAATCAACCGTCGCTTTCGCACAACCCAGGCTGACAAAGCCGATGCGGGCAATACTCATGATGACGAATACGGCCCCAGCTTAACCAAGATATTCACGCCGCTTGCCGGTTTTCTGCAGCAAGGTGGTGGCGATCTCTTCGACAGAAATTCCAGAGGTATCGGCCACGATCAGCCCATGATGACGAAACAGGTTTTCGGCCCGTCTGACCTCGATTTGGCATTGCTCCAAGTTTGCATAGCTGCTGTTCGGGCGGCGCTTCTCCCGAATCTCGTGAAGCCGTCTGGGGTCAATAGTCAGCCCAATCAGCCGATCTTTGAACGGCTGCAGCAACTTTGGCAGGCCATCGTCTAGAAAGTCATCGTCGGTAAGCGGGTAATTGGCACAGTAAAGCCCAAAATGCATAGCGAGATACACGCAGGTGGGTGTTTTCCCGCTTCTGGACACACCCATCATGATGAGGTCCGCCTGCTCATAGGCGTCCGGATTTACCCCGTCGTCGCAATCCATCGCGTAATGAATGGCATCAATTCTCGAGTTGTAGCGGCTCTGGTCGCCCATCCCGTGGCTGAATCCCGGCTGCCAGCTTGGGGGTAAATTCATTTCCCGGGAAAGCGTGCCCATGAAAGCACCAAACACATCGACCACGAGTGCGTTAACGCCTTCGATACGCTGACGGTATTCCGCGTTAACAAAAGTCATAAACACCACCGGGCGTAGCCCACCGCCGGCTTGGACGGCGTTGATTTGGCTAATCGCGTCATCCAATCTATCATCCGTATCTACGAAAGGCAGGACCGTGGTATGGAAATGAACCTGGGGAAACTGAGTCAGAAGACTGCGCGCCAACTCCTCTGCGGTCAGTCCCGTACGATCCGACACGATAAAAACTGATCGCTGTTCGAAGTTCATCTTCTGCTGCTGAAAACCCTACCGATACGCCCATTGTCGCCGAATACCGATAGTGATTAAAGAGTCGTCCATTCGCTGGTTCAAGGAAATCGGCATGAAAGACGTTTCCGTCGTGGGCGGGAAGAACGCGTCTTTAGGTGAAATGATTGGCCAACTCAGCGATGCCGGGATCCGCGTTCCCGATGGATTTGCTACCACGGCCCAAGCGTTCAGAGATTTTCTCGAGCTTGGCGGGCTCGAGTCGCGAATTAACACGCGACTGGCCGCTCTTGATATAGACGACGTAAAGGCGTTGGCGCAAGCGGGTGCCGACATCCGCTCCTGGATTTTAGCGAACCCGCTCCCTGAACCCCTCGAGACCGAGATCCGTCATCACTATGCCGCGCTCGGGGATGAGGTGTCGGTCGCGGTGCGCTCCTCAGCCACTGCCGAGGATCTTCCCGAGGCGTCTTTCGCAGGTCAGCAGGAAAGTTTTCTGAACGTGTGCGGCATCGATCACGTGCTGGCAGCTGTTCACGACGTCTTCGCCTCCTTATTTAACGATCGTGCGATTGCCTATCGCGTGCATCAGGGCTTCACTCATTCAGAGGTTGCAATCTCTGCGGGTATCCAGCGGATGGTACGAAGTGACCTGGGCGCCAGTGGTGTTGCCTTTACGCTCGACACCGAGTCCGGCTTTGCCGATGCGGTTTTCATCACCGCCAGTGTTGGTCTTGGTGAGTGCGTCGTGCAGGGGGCGGTCAACCCTGACGAGTTTTATGTCCACAAACCAACGCTCGCCGATGGCCGGCCGGCCATCCTGCGCCGTCACTTGGGTAGCAAGTTAATCAAGATGGTCTATGCCCGACCCGGCGTTACGCCTCCTGTCACGACAGTCGACACATCGATCGAGGAACGCTCGGCTTTTTCGTTAAACGACCTTCAAATAGAGTCACTTGCTCGCATGGCCATGACGATCGAGCGCCATTACGGCCGGCCAATGGATATCGAATGGGGACTCGACGGCGAAACCAACGATCTGTATATCCTCCAGGCCCGGCCAGAAACCGTCCAGAGTCGCTCTGGTCATCAGGTGCTCGAACGCTACCGCATGAGAGAAACCGGTCCGATCTTATGTGAGGGCAGGAGTATTGGCAGTCGAATCGGCTCGGGCGTGGTCCGGCTGGTTCCCTCCGTAAAGGATCTCGACAAGGTGCAGCCTGGCGATATTCTGGTAACCGACATGACCGATCCCGACTGGGAGCCGGTCATGAAACGCTCCGGCGCCATCGTCACCAACCGCGGGGGCCGGACCTGCCATGCGGCCATCATTGCCCGAGAACTGGGTATTCCAGCGGTCGTCGGTTGCGGTAAGGCCACCTCAGCACTCGTTGAGGGCAGTCCCGTAACGGTCTCCTGCGCGGAGGGCGATACCGGTCGCGTCTATCAGGGACTTCTTGATTTTGAGGTTGAGCAAATTGACCTCGCCAACATGCCGGAACTGCCGTTCAAGATCACCATGAATATCGGCAACCCGGAGCGTGCGTTTGATTTCCAGGCCTTGCCTAACGCGGGCGTCGGTTTGGCACGACTGGAGTTCATCATCAACACCACGATTGGCGTCCACCCCAAAGCCCTGCTCTCATTTGATCGACTGGAGCCCGATCTCAAACGACAGGTGCGTGATGCCATGACCGGCTACGCGGGGCCGGTCGATTTCTATGTCAAGAAACTTGCAGAGGGTGTAGCCCACATCGGGGCCGCCTTTCATCCCAAACCCGTCATCGTCCGCCTCTCTGATTTCAAGTCAAACGAATACGCGAACATGATTGGCGGCAAGGAGTTCGAGCCGCATGAAGATAATCCGATGCTGGGTTTTCGCGGTGCCTCCCGATATCTAAGCCCCAGTTTTCAGGATTGTTTTGAACTGGAGTGTCGGGCGATCAAGTATGTCCGGGATGAGATGGGGTTTACGAACATCTGGCTTATGGTGCCATTTGTTCGAACCCTAAACGAAGCACGCGATGTGACCGCTCTTCTCACGAAGAACGGACTGACCCGCGATGAAAACGACCTTAAGATCATCATGATGTGCGAGATCCCCTCGAACGCCATACTGGCTGATGCCTTCCTGGAGTATTTCGATGGGTTCTCCATTGGCTCCAATGACCTGACCCAGCTGACGCTCGGACTCGATCGCGATTCGGGCGATATTGCGCACCTGTTTGACGAGCGCGACGAGGCAGTCAAGGCGATGCTGCACAATGCCATCTCCGCCTGCCGAAAAGCGGGCAAATATGTCGGAATATGCGGCCAGGGACCCAGCGACCATCCGGATCTCGCCCGCTGGTTGATGGACGAAGGGATCGAGAGCGTATCGCTAAATCCGGACAGTGTCCTGCCGACCTGGCTCTACCTCGCCGGTCAGAAGGTCTAGGGTATTCGGATCAGGCGGCGGCGCGGCTCGCGCGCTTGCGCTCGTGCTCCAAAAGCCACTTCTTGCGGATGCGAATGGTCTTGGGCGTGACTTCCACCAGCTCGTCTTCGTTTATGAATTCGAGCGCGTACTCAAGCGTTGTCACTACCGGCGGCGTGAGCAGAATATTTTCGTCACTGCCCGCCGCTCGGATATTGGTCAGCTGCTTGGCCTTTAACGGGTTAACGGTTAGATCATTAGACCGTGAGTGGATACCCACCACCATGCCCTCGTAAACCTCGGCACCATGCCCAATAAATAACCGACCTCGCTCCTGCAGGTTGAACAATGCATAAGCCAGCGCTTTCCCGCTCGCCATGGCAATCAGCACGCCGTTATTGCGTTCACCGAGGTGCCCAGGGATCCGAGGCCCATAATGATCAAACGCGTGGTACATCAGACCCGTTCCCGAACTGATAGTGAGAAATTCCGAGCGAAATCCGATCAGACCGCGACTGGGCACGACGTAATCCAGCCGAACCCGTCCGCGCCCATCCGGCAGGATATCGCGAAGCTCTGCACGTCTTTCTCCCAGGCGCTCCATCACGCGGCCCTGGTACTCGTCCTCAACGTCAATCGTTAGGGTTTCGAAAGGCTCCAGTACCTCGCCGGCTTCTTCGCGCATGATCACTTCCGGCCGCGAAATGGCAAGCTCATAGCCCTCGCGTCGCATATTCTCGATCAAAACAGACAGGTGCAGTTCGCCCCGTCCGGACACACGAAACTTATCCGGATCTTCCATGGGCTCGACCCGAAGGGCGACGTTATGAATTAACTCCCGCTCGAGTCGTTCCTTGAGATTTCGGCTAGTGACATATTTCCCTTCGCGACCCGCGAAGGGCGAGTCATTCACCTGAAACGTCATGCTCAGGGTAGGCTGATCCACGGTGAGCGGCTCAAGCGACTCAATAGCCTGCGGATCGCAGAGCGTATCCGATATTCCGAGCGGCTCAATACCGGTGATCGCAACGATATCGCCGGCGCAGGCGCTTTCGACCTCTACCCGCTCGAGGCCGTGAAAACCGAGAATCTGAAGAATCCGACCGCGACGGACCTGTCCATCGGGTGTGGCCACGCTGACGGCTTCGTTACGAGAGACTTTACCCCGCTGGATCCGACCAATCCCAATGACGCCGACGTACGGTGAGTAATCCAGCGCGCTGATTCTCATCTGAAACGTCCCTTCGGGATTGACCGGAGGCTCGGGGGCGTGCGTCACAATGGCCTTAAACAGGGCATCCATGGTGGTCTGCGACGTCTCCGATGTTTCCGATGCCCAGCCCTGCAGGGCCGACGCGTAAATCACAGGAAAGTCGAGCTGCTCATCGGACGCGCCGAGACGATCAAACAAATCAAAGGTTTGGTCCACCGCCCATTCCGGACGCGCGCCATGTCTATCAACTTTGTTGATAACGACGATAGGCCGCAGACCATGACTTAACGCTTTTTGGGTAACGAATCGCGTCTGCGGCATAGGTCCTTCGACCGCGTCTACCAGAAGCAAAACCGAATCAACCATGGATAACACGCGCTCGACCTCTCCTCCGAAGTCCGCGTGCCCGGGCGTGTCGACAATATTGATACGCCAATCCTGCCATTGAATGGCGGTGTTCTTGGCCAGAATCGTAATCCCACGCTCCCGCTCAAGGGCATTGGAGTCCATGACTCTTTCAGCAATCTCACCGTGCGAGCTCAATGTGCCTGATTGCTTGAGAAGTTCATCTACCAACGTGGTTTTGCCATGATCCACGTGAGCAATAATCGCGATGTTGCGAAGTCTGGCGATAGCCGAATGCATACCAAAATCCTGATGAGAGGGGGTTCGCGCTGGACAGCGCGGGGCGAATTATAGTGGCCCTTCGCCTTCGGATGTCGGCTAGGGGTGAAAAAAGCCTATCGCAGTGTCGCTTCTGCCGCGCTATCCTGACCCTGAATCCGCTCACGATAGAAAAGATAGATTCCAGAGCCCACAATCAGCAGCATCCCGACGCCGTCATGAGCGGAGGGCACTTCCCCAAAGACAATGAACCCAAGGATCAGAACGGCGGCGAGCCCGCTGTATTCATAGGGGGAAATCACCGCAGGATCCGCGATCCGATACCCGCCCGTTAACAGAATGAACGCGCTCGTTCCCACGACCGCGACGGCTAGAAGGTACAGATTAATAGACAGGATATCCAGACGCCAGGGGTGCGACACAAACTCAATGCCGCCGATGCCCCAGTCGGCAATGCTGCCATCGCCGTAGAAAATACCCGTTATTCCCGCCAGCGTGGCCGTGACAATGTACATCACAATAATCTGCTGATAGACCGTGTCTTTTTCTGCGGTGGTTTTTGCGATCATCATTGATATGGCGTAGGTGAATGCCACACCAACCGGCAACAGATAGAGCCAGTCAAATTCTCCCGCTTCAGGCTGCGCAATGATCACGACGCCCGAAAACCCGACCAGCATAGCCAGCCAACGGCGCAGACCGACGGAGCTGCCGAAAATATAAATCGACATCATGGTAATAAAGAAAGGGCTGACCAGAAACAAAACCGTCGCATTAGCAATAGGAATCTTTGACTGGGTGAAATAAAAAGCGGAGTAGCCTATGAAGAAGAGTATTCCCCGGGTAATCGAAAGAAAGGGATAAGCCGTCCAAAGCTTGATCGTTTTCCCCGTCGCGCGCTGGAACATGACGATGAGCAGAATGCCAAGGGTCGAGCGAAAGAAAAGAATCTGAAACAGCGAGACGTCGGTCGATAGAAACTTTATCAACACGTCCTGCACGGCGAACACGCTCATCGCAAGCACCACCAGAAAGATGCCTCGTGCGTTTTGCTGCTGGCCTGCTGACAATGCCTTTCTCCGACCCTCGGTTGATGCGCGCGATTTTAGGCATTTAAGAGGCCGCCATTCACCCCATGTCGCCCTTATCGCCGGTCATGTCGTTTTTTGGTGACTCACCTGGGAGTCGAGCCCACCCTCGGCTGAGAGTGGGAAGAAGGAACAAGTCAGGATGAACAGAAGCTCATGTGATATCGTGCGCGCCGCCCCTTCACCAGAGCTCCGCTGATTGCCCTACCGGCTGAGACCCAGGGTCCATTTAGGAGAACGCGCTGAACGCCATAAGAAAAACGGTCTCGGTATATCAGCAGGTCTTTGTGACCAATGGGCGGCTGGTGACCTTCAGTTTTCTGATGGCCCTTTATTCGAGCTTTGGGCAGACCTACTTTGTTGGGGTTTTCGGACCCGCGGTTCAGGCCGAATTTGGCTTAAGTCACACGCTTTGGGGAACGATTTACCTCCTGGGGACGCTGGCAAGTGCGGTTTTTTTGCCGATAAGCGGCGCTTTAATTGATCGTTTTCGTCTTCGGCCTTTCGCGATTGCCGTAAGCATGCTGTTGGTTATCGCCTGCCTCTACACGGCGTGGGTACCCGGACCTGTCGGGCTGGTGCTCGCCATATTTTTGTTGCGACACGCCGGCCAGGGTTTGGCTTCCCATGTGTCGGTCACCTCTATGGCGCGCTACTTCGATCGAGATCGAGGTCGGGCCATCGCCATCGCGGCAATGGGCTACACGGTCGGTGAGGCCGCTTTGCCTTTTCTCGCGGTTTTACTAATCGCTGGAGTGGGCTGGCGCTGGACCTACGCAAGCGCCGGTATCTTTATCGCGCTTACCCTAATTCCCGCGGGATTGTGGCTGTTGCGGGATCACGATACCTTTCATCGCCGACACATTGATGGGCAGGCCCGCGAGCTGGACACGGGCGCGCCCACCAAGCGCTCGTGGACGCGCGCCGCGGTACTGCGTGATGCCCGGTTTTATCTGCTTTGCCCGGGTATCTTGTCCTCCTCCCTGATCGTCACGGCATTCTTTTTCCACCACCTCAATATTGCGGCGGCCAAAGGATGGTCGGGCGAATGGATCACGGGCACATACATCCTATACGCCGGAGCAGGCTCGGTGACCATGCTGGTCGCCGGTCCGCTCATTGACCGATTTACGGCCGTTCGCGTTACGCAAGGCATGCTGGTGCCGCTAATCCTAAGCTGCCTCCTGCTGGCACTCGCCACTCACCCGTTTACCGTGCTGGTATACATGGTGATTCTGGGGGTGCACTCAGCCCTGGCACTGACTTCTATTTCTGCTCTATGGGCCGAGCTTTACGGCGTTCGAAATCTGGGCGCGATCAAAAGTCTGTATACCGCTCTTATGGTGCTGTCATCGGCTCTGGGTCCAGTCATTATGGGATCGCTGATGGATCTTGGATTCAGTATTGCTTGGGTCTGCACCATGTTTGGCGTCTATGCTTTTATCGGTAACCTGCTGGTTGTCGTGGCCCTGCGAATGAAAACGACTCGGCTATGAAGAATCCGGCAGATTACTCATCTCTTGGCCCCGATCAAATCCTTGAGGCAGTGGAGAGCCAGGGTTTTCCCGTCGATGGTCGTCTGCTCGAGATGAACAGTTTTGAGAACCGGGTATACGAGGTGGGTCTCGTGGAGGGGTCGCCCATCATCGTGAAGTTTTATCGGCCGAATCGTTGGGGCGAGGCCGCCATCCGCGAGGAGCATGCTTTTAGCCTTTCCCTCGCCGAACAGGAAATCCCCCTGGTCCCGCCGCTAAAAGGTCCCACCGGAGACACCCTCTTCGCGTCATGCGGCTATCGCTACGCGCTTTTCCAGCGGCGCGGGGGGAGGCCTCCCGATTTTGAATCACAGGATCAACTCCGTCAGTTGGGTCGGTTCGTAGGCCGGCTTCATGCTGTCGGGCGCGAGCGGCCTTATCAGCACCGACCGGCGCTGAATGATCAGACCTTTGGCTCTGATTGCTCGGCGTTTCTGCTTGAAAACGACTTTATTCCGAGCGAACTGCGCCAGGTCTACGAGAGTCTTAGTACGGATTTAATGCAGCGCGTGCACTGGTGCTACGAACGTTGCCCGAACCTAACCCTCATACGAACCCATGGTGACTGTCACAGGGGAAATATCCTGTGGACCGATCAGGGTGTTCACATCGTTGATATGGATGACTCCCGTATGGCGCCCGCCGTTCAGGATCTTTGGATGTTTCTCGCCGGGGCCCGCGATGAGCAGGAGACCTCCTTGCGTTGGCTGTTGGAGGGTTACGTGGAATTTTCAGATTTCAACCCGGCAGAACTGCACCTCATTGAAGCACTGCGGACTTTGCGACTGATCCACTACTTCGCGTGGATCGCCCGTCGATGGACGGACCCTGCCTTTCCGCGGGCGTTCCCGTGGTTTAATACCACCCGCGCCTGGGAACAGCATATTCTCGATCTGCGAGAGCAGGCCGCCCTCATGGATGAGCCCGCGTTGGTCTGGTACGGCTAAATCGGACGCTTAGATCCCTGCGCAGCGGCGCGCGAGATCGCGCCCCCTTTTTTTATGTCTCTATCTTCTTCATCCAACTCCACCCGAACCCTGGCGACCTTGCTGCCGTACCTCTGGCCAGAGGGTCGCTCCGATCTTCGGACCCGTGTGGTGGTAGCGCTTATCTGTCTCATCCTGGCCAAAGCCACGAACGTGGTGGTTCCCCTTCTGCTGGGCGATGCCGTCGACCAACTCGGCTCTCTCAAGACGGCAGATAATCTCTGGCTCGGTATCCCGCTCGCCGTTATCCTGGCCTACGGACTTTTTCGTCTTTCTACACTGGCTTTCAACCAGCTACGCGACGCACTGTTTGCGCGGGTGGCCCAGCATGCGGTGCGTACGCTGGCGAGACAGGTCTTTGACCATCTGCACTCGTTATCGATTCGTTTTCACCTCTCTCGAAAAACGGGTGCGCTCAACCGGTTTATTGATCGAGGTACGAACAGCGTTCAGTTCCTGCTCTCGTTTGTTGCATTTAATATCGCCCCTACTCTGATTGAGGTCTTGTTGGTGGGCGCCATCCTGTGGATTCTTTTTGGCTTCGCCTACACGCTGGTTACGGTGGTCACGATTGCTGCGTATGTCTGGCTCACCTTCGTCATTACGACATGGCGCACGCGCATCCGCCGACAGATGAACGAGGCCGAAAATGACATCGGCACCCGAACGGTCGACTCGCTTCTAAACTTTGAAACCGTTCGCTACTTCAATAACGAGCGGCACGAGGTCGCGCGCCTCGACGATGCCCTTGGCCAATACGAAAAAGCAGCAATCCGTACCCGCGAAAGTCTCTCGCTCTTGAACGTGGGGCAAGCGGCCGTCATAACCTTAGGCGTCACCGCCATGCTTGTTCTCGCGGCATTCGATATTCGCGACGGCGCTATGACGGTGGGCGACTTTGTCGTGGTGAATACCTACCTGATGCAGCTCGCGATTCCCCTCAACATGCTGGGAACCGTGTATCGCGAGATTCGCCAAGCGTTGGTCGACATGGAGAATCTTTTTTCGTTAATTGACGAGAAGCCGGAGATCGCCGATGCCGAGGGCGCGCTAACGTTACCCGAGCATAATGGGGGGATTGAATTTCGTAACGTCATATTCGGCTACGAGTCAGATCGCACGATTTTGCAGGGGATCAGTTTTTCCGTCGCGCCCGGCACGACCACAGCCATTGTGGGTCCTACAGGATCTGGCAAATCGACCGTCTGTCGCCTGCTGCTTCGGTTTTATGATCCTCAGTCCGGGCAGATTACGATTAACGGAACAGATATTCGCGAGGTATCCCAGCATTCGCTTCGAGCAGCGATCGGCGTGGTGCCTCAGGACACGGTCCTATTTAACGATACGCTCTTCTACAACATCGCCTACGGCGATCCCGGTGCAAGCCCTGAAAAAGTGCACGCGGCCGCGGATTCTGCGCAACTGCATGACTTTATCGAAGCGCTTCCCAAGGGCTACCAAACCCTCGTCGGCGAACGAGGACTCAAACTGTCTGGAGGAGAAAAGCAACGCGTAGCGATTGCTCGTGCATTGCTTCGCGAACC
>Ga0181588_10001081_pt1 | contig 24303 bp, 24 predicted proteins | sample 071ome_26_FD_148607 | JGI IMG/M metagenome (GOLD analysis project Ga0181588, IMG submission 148607) | Coastal salt marsh microbial communities from the Groves Creek Marsh, Skidaway Island, Georgia - 071409BT metaG (spades assembly) | ecosystem: Environmental > Aquatic > Marine > Intertidal zone...
CCGACCCTTCAGCATGGGAGGGCTCGGCAACCCTGCTCGGTGGTGCAGTTGTCCCGAGGTCAGTGTTGCCGTTGCTGAGATGGCGGGAGGTTGAAGTGCACTGGGTTGATCTCGGTTGTGGCCACGACTTACACGACCTCGATCGTCACTACCTGCGGAGTGATCTTCGGTTGCTCGAGATGTTGTGGAGAGCGCGTCGTCCGATCGGGATGACACCTTTGCACGCCGACATTCTTCAGATTCCACCCCATGAACGACTCGGGTGGTTCTTGGGTCGTGTCGAAGTTGATGGAGTCCCTCCGAGCGGCCTGACTTGACGTGGAGATGCCCTTACCCGCCGATCAAGACATTGAGGCGGTTGATGAACGACGTGAGCTCAACTGATTGCCCTGACAGCTGCATCACATCGCCATATGAACGTGCTTTCTCGACGGTGGTTGTCGCAGCACTGAATGTTTCCACGTGATGAGAGATTTCATTCCACAGTTCTGCTTCAACAGTGACCAAGTGAAGTTCTTGGTGCACGGTGGGCGTGTTTGCCAGATGCCCAAGCACTGACATCATGGTCGTCATATTGACAAGTTCCGTGACGCGCTCGGGCGGTGTGTTGTCAGCGGTGACGGTTTCGACGAGATACGCAAGTTGACGGCTCCCGGAAATGGTGATCGACGCTGCGCTTCCGATCACCGGAGCTGCAACGGTTGCGGCGATGCCGGCGATCGATACTCCGAGGTTGATGTGCCCAAAGACTTCAGATCGACGCATGAGCTCTGCCTCATGAGCCGAATGCGCTGATCGATCGATCGTGGTGCTGAGATCGCTGACATCGGCGAGTTGACCGGCGAGCGTGCTTGTGAAGTCGAGATGCGGTTGGAGGGTGATGTTGTCGATCGCAGTTTCGATTCGGGTGTGTCGAAGCGCGTTAAGGGCAACTCCGAGGGCGGCTTGTGAGGGGCGATCGTTGATGATGTCGGCAAGTAATGCCTCAACCTGGTCTCGGCTTCCGATGTCAATTTCGCCAGCGGGCCCTTGGCCTCGAACCATTGGAAGGTCAATCGTGCGTGCGAGAGAGTCGAGGTCGTAGATGAGGGCTGAGGTTGCGACCCGGACGCCTCCTGTTGTGAGCTCACCGTGCTCGGCATGAATGGTGACGAGTCGCTGCAAGAGCGGTGCCGCGCCCATGAGCGTGATGGTCGAGTGGCCAAGTGATTCGATGACATCCGGACTGAGTTGAGGGTTGGTGACGAGTCGTGAGAGGCGGTCGGTGTCATCGATGATGACGCGGGCTACCCGTGGTCGGTCGGCGCATTGCTCGAGGACGGCGTGTAACGAGATGCGTTCAGCAACGGGGTCAACACCAGGGGCGCGGTGATGCCCGGTGGGCGCAGTGAGCGCCATCGTCACACTCTCTAACGCGTGATCATCAAGATGAGGCGCAATCGATGCAAGGTGGTGAGCGTGATCGATATCGACGAGAGCGGTGTGCGCAAGTGATTGGCCGAGGGAGTCGCTGGGGTCGTTGTTGATGAGCGTCGCCACAAGGTAACTCGATGCAGCCGTCGCGGTGGCCGTCGAGAACTGCATGAGATGGGCCCAGTGGGAGCCGGGGTGCGCAAGGTTGTCTCGTGAGAGACCGAGATCGATTCGATGGGTTGAGAGGTGAGCGGCAAGAGCGCCGATCACGGGGTCACCAATTCCGCCTTGAGCAATTCGTCTGAGCAGCTGTTTGAGTTCAGCGGTGTCGGTAGTGAAGGTGAATGTCGGGCGCGTTGGCGTCGTTGCGTGAGCGAGTGACGTTGGCTGCCAACGATGCCAGCCATCAAATTGCAAGACCCGGTCGAGACCAGCAATGAGCTCATCTGAGAGTGCTCGACGTAGCGCTCTCGCGACAGCCTGTGATGACTCATTGAGGTGGGTGTGTGACGTGTCGAGGCTGACAAGCATGGCAGCCAAACGAGAACGTATTGACGACAGTTGTGCCGGGTCTGCCCACCCGGTGATGTCGGCAACTACCACGCCGTTGAGCCGGTAGCGACTCCGCTGAACGCCTGCAAGTCAAGCGAGTGGGCAGCACGTCGAAGGGCGTCACAGTGTGTTTCCACTAAACGAATGCTGTTGAGGAGGTGCTCCCGCCATACGTCTGCGGCGGGCATCGACCACATATCGCTGTCGCAGTCGTGAAGGAGTTTCCGGAGGTGAAGTCCCTCGAAAAAGTGAACCTGTCTGCGGAGGTTTGCGGCCTCGCTACTGACGTCGCACTGAATCGGTGGGTCGTTGTGACCAAATGTCGACATTCCCAAGAGAGGTGAGCGCGTGGCACCTTGAGGAATGACGAGGTTCTTAACGAAGTGAGAGAACGACGTCGTGATGGGCGAGACCGGTGTTGTCATCGATATATCCCGGCCCCGAGGTGACAAAGCCGTGAGCGAGGTAAAAGTTGAGGGCAGTATCTCGCGCCCTCGCCCACACTTCATCAACGGACAGACTTCGACCCAACTCGATGCCCGACCGAAGAAGGGCCTGTGCTGCACCGTGCCCGCGATACTTCGGATGGCTTGCCATCCCTCGAAGTTGTAAACCGTTGATGGTTTGATGTTGACGATTCCGTTGGAACCAACTCGAGATCGCGATGATCTCTCCGCTTGCAGGGTCTGAGACCGCCAAGTGAATTGCGGTCTCATCACCATCAAAATTGACGTCGGTTGTCCGAGTGCCGTCCCGTAGTACGCGTCGACGCAAGCCAAAGGTGTCAGCTGCAGAAACGACCTGAACATGCCATTGGCTGCTCTCTGTCAATTCAGGTGAAACGACACCGTCATGAATTCGAAGCAGCTGTGTGCCTGCACGGTCTGCTTCCTTTCGATGGTGGGTGACCCATATCGCAGTTGTTTGAGAGGTGGAGAGCACCGTGACGAGGTCGTGAAGCAAGCGGTCGTGGAGAGAGTCATCGAGTCCGGTGAGAGGTTCGTCGAGCAGCAACAGTTCAGGCGCCGGAGCGAGTGATCGGGCGAGAGCGATCCGTTTCGCCTCTCCTCCTGAAAGTTCGCCGATGGCGCGTCCGCCGAAACCTTCGAGCCCGACGAGTTGGAGCACTTCCGATACTCGAACATCGCATTCAGATCGCCGGATGCCCTTCCGCCGAAGCCCGTACGCAACGTTGTCTGCAACGTTGAGATGCGGGAAGAGTTGGTTGTCTTGAAAGACAAGCCCGATATTGCGTTGTGCGGTCGGAACGTAGGTGATCTCCCGGTCATCGAGTTGCAGGGTGCCACCATCAACATTGATAAGGCCCGCAATTGCTGAAAGGAGTGTCGATTTTCCGCTCCCTGACTGCCCAACGATGACGGTGGTGGTTCCGTGCGGCACATCGAACGAGGCCTCGGTGATAACGCGATGGCCTCCACGGGCAATGCGCAACTGGTCAACGTGAAGTGAGCTCATCGTCTTCTTCGATTCGATGACATGTCGAGAGCGACCACGATTCCCATTGTGACCGATGCGAGGATGATCGATAGCCCATAGGCTCGCGCTCTGAAATCTCCTCCAGTGCGCGAAAGAAGTCGTTCGATCACAATTGGAAGAGTTTCACCACCGCTTCGCGACAGCATGCTGGTCGCTCCAAATTCGCCAAGAGAGATCGCAGCGGCAAAGCCCGCACCGGACAGAAGCGGTACCGCAACGACGGGAATGACCGAGTGGGCAAGAGCTCTCACCGGGTGAGCTCCGAGTGTTGATGCGGCGTCGACTTGTTGACGGTTGAGCATCGACAGCGCTCCAATGGCTGGCCGAATGACAAATGGGGCTGCGATGAGTGCGTGACCGAGGGGAACCATGAGTGATGATGCCCGCCAGTCAACGGGAGGCACATCGAAGGTGATGAGAAGTCCGAGGCCGAGAGTGACCGCAGAAATTCCGAGCGGGAGCATTGCACTGAGATCAATCGCTCGGCCAAGTTGTGGTGACGCTGCTGTTGAGGCGATGACAAGTACTGCGAGGACGACTGCAAACCCCGTTGCGATCAAGGCCGTCGTGAGCGACGTCACGATTGCCTGAGCAGGGTCAATACCGAGCCGCAATCCGGGCCGAATCGATGTGTCGAGCAGGTTCGACCATCCTGAGGCACTCAACTTGCCGTTGACCGTGAACGACCCGTAGATGAGGGCGAGTAGTGGGGCGGTGACGAGTGTGCAGCTTGCGGTAATTACGAAAGCTGATTTTCGGGAGATGGGCTGTCGATATCCGTGCCGATGGGGGGCTTGCCGTCGTCTCACATTGAGCCACACGACAAGAGCGAGGGCGAGGGTGACGAGTTGAATCAGAGCGAGAACGACGCCCCGATCGACGCGCCCGACGATGATCGTTTCTCGCCATATCTCGACTTCGATCGTTGTCGCAGTGGAAGACCCGAGGATCCGGATGATGCCAAAACTGGTGAAACATAGTGTGAAGACGACGGCCGAAAGACCGAGCAGTGTGGGACGCAACAGCGGGAGTGTGATCGTCCGAAAAAGTTCAGTGGGGCGAGCGCCGAGCACTGTCGCTGCCCGCTCAAGTTCAGTTGGTAGTGGTGCGGCAGCAATACCTCTCACAATGATTGCCAAGTTGAACAACGTGTGTGCGAGCACGATTGGTAGTAGCCCGTCAGGGTCGCCGGGAAGTAGCGCTCGTACGCCTGCGGCCATCACGACGGTTGGCATGACGAAGACTGCAGCGAACATGCTCAAGACGAGTTGACGGCCTCGGAAGTCAGATCTTGCGATGATGAGCCCTGGAATGATGCCGAGGGTGACGGTAGCCAGGGTTGAGAGGGTTGCTTGGAGGGTCGTGAAGCCAAGCACTTCCCAAGTGCGGGAATCAGTAAACGTCGACCCGATGGCATCGATGCTGATGGCGTGAACGATGAGCATCGCAACGGGCACGAGGACGAACCCGAGGGCAATAACGGTAGGGGGAATGGTGGTCGCGCTGATGAACCAGCGCGGTGGCTGATTTAGCCCGTGATGTCGATCCATTGCTCGACCCATTCGGCTCTACCGGTATCGATCTCTGTTGGGGTGAGCGCTGGTGGAGTCTCTGGGATGACTGCATGGTCAACGAACACTTGGTCGAGTTCAACATCAGCAACAGGGAACACGTAGAGGTTGAGTGGAATGTGCTGTTGGAATGTGCTGCCCACCAAGAAATCCACGAGTTGACGAGCTTCATCAGATGCCTCGGTTCCGCGGAGCACTCCAGCGAATTCAACCTGGCGATAGCAGGTGTCTTCGATCACGCCGGTTGGGGCGACCGATGCGTTCGGGTCGTCGCCGTAGAGCACCTCGAACGGCGGGCTTGAGCCGTAGCTGACGACGAGTGGTCGATCACCGCCGGCTCGAGTGAACGCACCGTAATAAGCCTCTTCCCAATCGTTGGTGACGAGCACGTCGTTGTCGACGAGTTCCTGCCAGTAGGAGGCCCATCCATCACCGAGACGAGCGATGGTGCTGAGCAAGAACGCAAGCCCGGGTGATGAGGTGCCAGGGTGTTGCACTGCGAGCAGACCCTTGTAGGCCGGGTCGGTAAGTTCGTCGAGCGAGGTGGGAGGTTCGAGTCCGTTATCGGCAAACCATGATCGGTCGTAATTCACGCACACATCTCCGAAGTCGACCGGGGTGACGATGCCATCGCCGAGACCAACGAGTTGTGCGTCAAATGTGGACGCCGCATCAGCAACATATGGCTCAAAGACATCTGCTGCTGTTGCCCGACTCAGCAAAGTGTTGTCGATGCCCCACATGACGTCGCCTTCGGGGTTGCCGCTCGCAAGCACCGCTTTTGTCACCATCGTTCCCGTGTCGCCGGCGTTAAGAATGTTGACGGTGATTCCGGTGTCGTCAGTGAACACTGCAAGAGCATCATTGAGATCGGTGTCGGCTGCTGGAAACGACGAATAGGTAACGAGCGTGAGTTCGTCGACGTTATTCGAGCAACCGGTGGTTGTTCCGGCGAGGAGAATGCCGAGCGAGAGAGCGAGGAAACGGTTGTTCATGTTCAGCCTTTGTTGGGGAGTTGATGGAAGATTGCGAGCACGCCTTCGCGGACGGTGATCGCAACATCGCCTTCGACGATGTTGCTCACTCCGCGTCCGCTGAGCACGCTCAATGACTCATCGTCAAGCGACCATTTCGTGCCGGTCATCGTGATGCCGTTACACGGTGCGGAAAGGGCCATCACCGACAGCGTGCTGTTGAGTGGGGGAGTGAGTGTGGCGCGACCGGGCCCGTGAAGGATGGTTGCGAGATTGTCACCCCACTGCAGGGAAACATCGGGGATGCTCGTCACGTCTTCATCGAGTAGCGCACCGATGACGGCAAGTGTGTGGTCGAGGCGATCACCGCCACCTGAGATGACGATGAGGCGGGCTGGCACCCGACGCACCGCAAGTGAGATGGCGAGTTGTGTGTCGGTGTCGTCTTTTTCGGGGGAGTATTCATGGACAGTGGCATGCTGATGGGCCCATTTCAGGCCGCGTCGTGAGATCGAGTCGAAATCACCGACAACTTCTTTGGGGATGAGCCCGACGGCTCGGGCATGGTCGACACCAGAATCTGCGGCAATGACGTAGGCGTCGTCAGGGATATGTGCGACTGACTGGGGTTGGATCCGTTCGGCTCCCAACACGACAACCACGGTCTCGTCGATATTGGTGAAATTGGTGTTCAAGTTATCCCTCCGCCGGCATTACCCGGATCAGGTTGTACGGGTCGGTGACATGTGGCCACCCTCTCAGCCCACCGTCGTGAGCTCCCCTATGACTGCTGTCGATGATCGTAGCGAGTTACTGGTCGAGGAGCGAGTTCAGCGCACCTTCTGCACAGGGGGCGTCATCCCGATGGACGTCGGTAATCCGTGAAAGGTAACTCACCGAGACGTAGCCTGCTTCAACCGCTCCTCCGTCAGTGTGGTCGGGTAGTGCGATTGCGTCGCCGTAGGTGAACTCAACTTCGTAGGTGCCGCCCGTGCCCCCAATCGGTTTTAGCGAGGCGGTCGACATGCTTCGAATCGTGCGATAGTCGATCGTGGTTCGCTTCCAACCCTTGAGATCTGCGAGTTCAAGATTTGGAACGTTGATGTTCGCAATGATCGGCTCTTCGGGAAGTCCGTCGTCGAGGAGTCCTTTGACGAAGTGTTGCGCAACGGTTGCAGGCGTTTCCCAGATTTGGTTGAGCACGATGTCATCCCACGCTTGGCCTTCCACACCCCAGCCCGAGACGGCCTGGCTGACAGCGACTCCACTGAGACCACCGTTGCGGGCGGTGAGGCATGCGCCAATGGTTCCTGAGTGATACACCGACCTCCCGACGTTCGCTCCCGGATTAATCCCAGAGACAACAAGATCGAACGGTTCACCGAATGCACCGAGACGACCCATGAAGGCGCAGAGCCCGGGAGGTCCGGCGACCGCCCATGATTCAGGAACTCCATCGATGTGAGCTTTCTTGACTTGGGGCTTATTTCGGTAGATCGCAGAAATCGCTGCGCCCGCCCCCGATTGGTCGCCGTCAGGAGCGGCGACGACAACATCACCGAGGGGGGTCATTGCTCGAGCGAGATAGTGAAGTCCGAGCGAATCGATACCGTCATCGTTGGTTACGAGAATGCGCACCCCTTCTTCCTAGTGGATGCGGGTGACGTAACGGCAACTACGAGGTGAATTTCTGCGTGTTCTCCATCGATCGTTTACCAGTGATGACGACGAGGATCGAACCAATGATGACCAATGCCATGCCGGGGGCCTGGTTGATCGAGATGGTCTCTCCGAGAAATACCCATGCAAGAAATGTCGACTGTGCCGGTTGGCCCGCCTGGATCATGCTGATGGTGGCGATGGGAACGATCTTCTGGGCGAACACGAGCAGACTGTGGGCGATCACCCCAGTGAGCACCGCAAGGATGAAGATTGACCCCCAGGTCTTCGAGTTGTCGGGAATGAACGCATCGGATGCGATGAGAAGGGCAACCGGGGTTGCGGCAACCATCGCAACTGGCATCATCACCGCCATGAAATCGACGGTGGTCACACCGTGGGCCCGCGCACGCTTGGTGAGAAGTAGGTAGCTAAGAAATGCACAGAACGCGGTAGCGACCAGGAGGTCACCTTCAACGGTTGCAACACCATTTGCTGGGCCGAATGACAGCACGATCGCAATTCCCGCAAACGAGAACACACCCCATCGCAGCGCTTTCCATTGTGGGCGCTCTCGGAAGAAGAGGAATCCGAGAGGGGCGAGCACGATCGGGGCAAGGGCATTGATGAACTCAAGGTGAGCGACGCTTGTTTTAGTTGCGGCAGTGAACATCACGGCGATGTTCGCTCCGAAGAGCAGTGCGGCCGGGGTTACATATCTCCACGTTGCTCGTGACGGGAATGGCACGCCTTTCGCGAACCGTCGATAAATAAGAAAAATCCACCACAACACGGTCGCAACCGCAAGGCGCCACCATGCAATGACCGAACCAGGGGTGCCAGGCCATTTGATGACGACATATGAGAGCGCAAAGCATGTCGAGGCTCCGAGGACGGCCAGTGGGCCGAGCAGTGCGGTAGGGCGACGCTTGCGAGGTTCTTCAGCTGGGGTTATTGGCAAGGGTTAGTTGCCTCCAATGGCAAGCCATGATGCTGCGACGTCGGCATCACCCGCAATATCAATTTCGCCGGCCGCGCCTTGACGACCCCACAGACCAGCGAAAATCGCTGCGGCAGGGCCGCGGAGCGCGGCGTCGCCCTTCGCATGCTCTCGCGTGATGACAAGCCCATCGTCTGATGGCACGATGAGCCATTCGCCGTCGACATCGGTGCAGTGGATGTGCAGCGTTGTCGTCGGTACGGTCACGCCCTCGCCGGAGAGCACTCGGGGCAGAGCAACAGTGAGGTATTCGTCGATGCCATCCGATGCCATCTCAGCATCGATACCTGGGGTCATTGAACATGTGAGTTGGGCATCGAGCAGGTGGATTGTTGTTTCGTGGGTGAGGCGTCGGAGCCAGAAGCCCGCGAGTTGAGGTGGTTGAAACGGATGCCAGGTCGGTGCCGATGGGTCAACGCTGTCAAGCGCATCGAGCGCATCGGTCGCGCTCGTGGTGAACCAATCGTGCAGTTCGTCTGGCGAATCGGGCCGGCTCACCGCACCTCGTTCAGGCATTGCGGCCGTTCGCAGCGCAACGGCGGCCCACCGGTACACCCACCCAACATGTGTGACAAGAGCGGCGAGGTCCCAATCGCCACAGGTCGGCACTGCGGCGTCGAGCGGTTGAGTTTCGATGAGCGATGACATAGCAGCGCTCTCGGCAGTGAACCGGGCAACGTACTCCGATGGGTCCTTGGGGCAGAAAAGGTAGGAATCGACCGTCATGTACGACGACGGTAGCCTGCGAGCATGGGTCAGAACGATGACATCAAAAGTCCCTTCGCCGATGCAGCTGAATCAGCTCCTGCTGACACGATTGTGGAGATCACTGAAAGTGCGCTCGAGATGATGAGAGAACTGCGCGCATCTGAGGCTGACGCAGATTCATTGGGTCTTCGTCTCGCCATTGCATCGGCCCCGGGCGAGGATTTCCGTTACGACCTGAGTTTCGAAGAGTTCCTTACCGCAGCGTTTACCGATGAGGTTCGAACGATCGGCGACTTCAAGGTCATCATTCCCGCAGACTCGGTGGAGTTCTTGCAGGGGGCAGTGCTTGACCACAACGAAGCGCAAGGTCTCGTCATTCGAAACCCGAATCGTCCAGCTGCTCCGGTCGTCGACGGCTTAACGAATGGTGATGCGCTCTCCGCCGAGGTTGAAGCGGTCCTCTCAAGCGACGTGAACCCCGCTCTTGCAAGCCACGGCGGATTCGTCACCTACATCGGTCACGATGGTGAAGGCATGGCGTATCTCACGATGGGTGGTGGCTGTCATGGTTGCTCGATGAGCAAAGCCACGATGCTTGACGGCGTGCAGACAATGCTCGTTGAAGCGGTCCCCGCAATTACCGGTGTGCGTGATCTCACCGACCATTCGACCGGAGCGAACCCCTACTACAACTAGACGCAGCCTTGCGCAACCGGCTCTGGCCGTTTAGATCGACGACAGCGAGTTATCGAGATCGTCCCACAGGTCATCGACGTCTTCGAGGCCGATTGACATGCGAACGAACCCAGGGTGGATGCCCATCGCCCGACGGGCATCTTCATCGAGACCTGAATGGGTTGTCGTCCACGATTCACAGATGAGGGTCTCGGGGCCGCCGAAAGAGGTTGCGCAGCGCAGAAGGTTGAGGCGTTCAACAAGCCGTGCGAAGCCGTCGCCGTCGCTCATTTGAAACGACACCACCGACCCGAAGCGAGTCATTTGCGCAGCCGCCCGATCATGTTGCGGATGTTCGGGAAGACCGGGGTAGTGCACAGCCGTAATCGCTGAATGCGACGCGAGGCGCGAGGCAATGTCGAGAGCCGTGTCGCTCTGTCGCTGTTGGCGCACATCAAGTGTGCGAATACCGCGTAGAGCAAGCATGGCATCAAATGGTGATGCCGAAGCGCCGTGCAGAATGCCGTAACGCCAGATGTCGTCGAGGAGTTCTTGTTCACCGGATACCACGCCGAGCGTTGCGTCGTTGTGACCAGCGATTCCTTTCGTTGCAGAATGCAACACGAGATCAACCCCATGTCGAATCGGTTGTTGGCCGAACGGTGTCGCAAGGGTTGAGTCCACCATGGTGAAGGGCCCTTTGATGGCGCCGAGTTCATCGAGGTCAACAATGTCGAGCGTGGGGTTTGATGGGGTTTCTGCGATGACGAGCATCGTGCGACCAGGAATCACTGCAGCAGCCATCGCTCCAGGTTCGCTGCCGTTTACCCATGTTGTCTCGATACCCATTCGGGCGACAGGCCCGTTGAGGAACGTGGCGGTGGTTCCATAGATCTGGGTGGTGGCAACAATGTGACTGCCGGTCGAACACAAGGCGAAGACAACACTTGCAAGAGCGCCCATGCCAGAGGCAAATGCAAGTGCCCCTTCGGCACCTTCGATGTCGGCAACAGCGTCGGCGAACGCCGACACCGTCGGGTTGCCGTGGCGCGAATAAAACTCGTCGGGCCCTACTGAGTGGGCCATGTCATAGGCGTGCTCAGCAGAATCTGATTCCCACACGGCGGTCGCCCAGATCGGCACCGACAGCCCGCGATCGTTCGCGCCGCGGCCACTCGAGATTGCTCGGGTGGCCTGTTTGTGTGAAGAGTTCTCGCTCACCGGTCGTACGGTACCGGCGGTTACAGGCGCTCCAGCACTTGAGAGTGAAGCACTCCGTTACTGCTCATCGCAGTTGGGCCGGCATGGCTCGGTTCGCCGAGGTGATTAGTGAATGAACCACCCGCTTCTTCAACAATGAGGCGAACTGCAGCAAGGTCATATGGCTGCACACCAACGGCATCAATCGCAACGTCCATAGCGCCTTCAGCCACAAGGCAGTGCTGCCAGAAATCTCCAACCCCTCGTGATCGGCGAGCACTCATCGTGAGGTCAATCAATGCCTCTGCGTGGCCGAGTTCTCGCCAGCCATCGTTCAATGTCACGTTCACTTGAGCGTCAGCGATGTTGTCGATGCCCGAAACGGTGCATTTGCGGCCATCGGCCCAGGTGCCGCCACCTTTGGTCGCCCACCAGCGGCGACCGAGCGCAGGAGCGGAGACGACGGAAACACAGAGTCCGTCATCGGCATGGTGAAGGGCGATAAGGGTCGCCCAAATCGGGATACCTCGCGTGAATCCCGAGGTGCCGTCGATCGGGTCAACGATCCATTGCCATGGTGACGACTCATTGCCCGTGACACCGTGTTCTTCGCCGAACAGGCTGTGGTCGGGTCGAGCGGCGAGCAGGCGGTCTGAGAGTTGCCGTTCGGCTTCTCGGTCGGCTTCGGTTACCTCTGAGCGATCTGACTTGTACTCAACGCTGAACGAACGATTCTCAAACGCGGGCAATGTGATGGCATCGCAGAGATCGGCAAGTTCAAGGGCGAGCGAGAGGTCGTCGCGGAACGCAGAAGCAGATGTCGACACGCCGTCACCCAAATTCGGGAGAGCGCCGATCACGTAAGGCGGCGAGACCCTCTGCTGCATCACCACCGAGGAAGTTCAACATTTCGTACGCAAGTGAAGCCTCGAATGCTGGAAGCGCCTGACGCAGCCAGTGGTTGAGTGCTCGTTTTGTGAACTTGATGGCATCGTTCGGGCCAGTTGCAAGTGTCTGGGCGATGCGCATCGCTTCGGGCAGCACGTCATCGCCGTCGACTGCTTTTGATACGAGCCCGATGCGTTCTGCCTCAGCACCATCGATGAAATCGGCGGTCATGAGGTAGTACTTCGCTTTCGCCATGCCACAGAGCAGTGGCCAGATCGCAACCGCATGGTCGCCGGCCGCAACTCCAAGACGGATGTGGCCGTCGGTGAACTTCGCGGCCCGGTCGATGATGCTGATGTCGGCCATCAATGCAACTGCGAGCCCCGCTCCAACCGCGACCCCATTGATCGCCGACACGACGGGGGTATCGCATTCGATGAGCGTTCGAACGATGTCGCCAGCCTCTTTCATCACCGTCATCGTCTGTGGGTAGTTGCCGACCTGCTTGGTGATCCACTCGAGGTCACCACCTGCGGAGAAGGCATTTCCCTCACCCGTAACCACCACCACTCGAACGTCAGGGTCGCGATCGAGGTCGATGAACACCGTTGCGAGCTCGGCGTGCATGACCTCGTCGGTTGCATTCAGTTTTCCGGGGTTGTTCAACGTGACAAGTACGACGCCATTGTCATGATCGGTGAACTCGAGACGGGTGTAGCGGCTTCTCCACTCAGCAGATGAACTCATGGTTCGATCCTATGCGGGAGAGGGTGCTCTCAGCCGAGGGCGGAGCGAATGCGGGTGACGACGTTGTCGGCGTCGAGGTCGAACTTGGTGAAGAGTTCGTCAGGGGAGCCGTGGGGGATGAACACGGTTGGCAGGCCAAGGTTGATGCATTGCGGACGGGTGTCTGGCGATGCGGAGAGGCGTTCGTTGACCGATCGCGTGAGCATTGCACCGATACCGCCTTCGACGATGCCATCTTCAATTGTGACAACAAGTTGGTGCTGTGCTGCATCGTCGAGCATGTTGGGATCGAGAGGTACACAGGAGCGAACATCCCAAACCGAGCATTCGATGCCGTCGGCGGCGAGTTTGCCAGCAACGATTTCAGCGGTTGCAACCATGCGACCTACTGCGCAGATCACCACTGGTGCAGGCTCGGTCGGGGTCACAACTTTTCGAGCACTGAGACCCGTACCGACCCCGTCAGTCGCTCGTGGTGCACCGCCGCGTGGATAGCGAATGACGATCGGGCCGTCATCGGCGAGGTCGACCGCATCTGACAGCATTCGTTCGAGTTCATCTGCATTCGATGGCGCAAGCACACGCATGCCAGGCACCTTTGAGAGCAGGGCGAGGTCATAGACGCCGTGATGGCTCGCACCATCGGGGCCAGTGATTCCCGCTCGGTCGAGGCAGAACACCACTGGCAAACGGTGAAGGGCAACGTCGTAGACGACTTGGTCCCACGCCCGAGATAGGAACGTTGAGTAAACAGCAACGACCGGTCGTAGACCAGCCATCGCCATGCCGGCTGCACCGGTGACCGCATGTTGCTCGGCGATGCCAACATCGAAGACTCGGCCAGGGAACCTCTCCTGCATTGGGATAAGACCGGTCGGTCCTGCCATCGCTGCGGTAATACCGACGATGCGGTCATCGCGCTCGGCAATGTTCAGCATCGTGCGAGAGAACGCCTCGGTGTAACCGGTGGGGCCACTCGGAGGAGGCCCTGACAGTGGGTCGAAGACAGGGGCATCGTGCAGGTGCTTTTCGTCGTCTGATTCAGCGGGGGCGTAGCCACGTCCCTTTTGGGTGAGCACGTGGACGACGATTGGTCCTTCTTCGCTGAGTTCTTCGGCTTGGCGGAGCGCACTTTCGAGAGCCTCGATGTCATGGCCATCGATTGGTCCGGTGTAGCGAACGCCCAGGGCTTCAAAGAATGACGGCGGTTGAAGAAATTCGCGCACACCAGCTTTGAAGGCATCCAACGCTCGCTCAGCCTGGGTGCCGATGCCTGGGAGTTCGTGAAGGAAGCGCTCAATCTTTCGCTGGCGGCGCACGTACACCGGGTTCATGCGAATGTCGGTGAGCGCACTCGATAGTGACGAGGTGATGCGGTCGGTGAAGCTTGGGTGGCTTGAGCGTTCGTCTTCTTGCTGGGCATTCGCCCACAGGTTTGACACGGTCGGCGCATAGCTGCGGCCGTTGTCGTTCAGCACGATGATGACGCGCCGTTTTGAGTGGCCGAGGTTGTTGAGCGCTTCAAATGACATTCCGCCGGTCATCGCCCCGTCACCGATAACAGCAACGATGTGACGATGGTCGGTGGTGCCTGCATCTCGACCGACGGCGAGGCCGTAGGCGTAACTCAGAATGGTTGAGGCATGGCTGTTCTCGACGAAGTCGTGGCGGCTTTCTTCTCGTGAGGGGTAACCCGAGAGGCCGTCGGCTCGGCGGAGTTCATCGAATTGGGCTTGTCGGCCGGTGAGCAGTTTGTGCACGTACGCCTGGTGCCCGGTATCCCACAAAATGGCATCGGTTGGTGACTCGAAAACTCGGTGTAGCGCGATTGAGAGTTCAACAGCGCCCAGGTTTGATCCGAGGTGGCCTCCGTTGCTGGCGACGGCATCGACAATAACTTCACGTAGTTCGTACGCGAGTTCGGGTAGCTGTGCCGCAGGCAGACGCTTTAGGTCGTCTGGGCCGTTGAGGGATTCCAACAACATGGTGAATGAAACGCTACCTCGCCTGCTGTCCCGATGTCGTCGGGTGCTCGCACTTCGTTCGGCGATGAAGGTGCGAGCGACACGCCACAACCCTGTCTCGTAGCATGTAGAGATGATCGAAAGTGATGTTCTCGACCGAGTGTTGAACGAGGCCCGCTGCCATGGCGCGGGATTTGCTGAGGTGTATGCCGAAGACCGCCGCAATACGGGAGTTGCATTTGATGACGGACGAGTTGACGGGGTGTCATCAGGTCGTGACCGTGGAGCCGGAATTCGTGTGGTGAACGGGGTGACGACTGGATACGCCCATACCTCAGATCTCAGCGAGCGGGGTCTGCTTGCTGCTGCTCGAGCAGCCGCTGATGCAGCCGGTTCAGCCGATGGTGGCTCTGTCGTTGTCGCTCTTGACGACAAGAGGTCAGGCGCGGGCACGAAGGTCGAGGTCGACCCGCAGGCGGTGCCGAAGGCACGTCGGGTCGAGATGTTGACCGAGGTCGATGAGATTGCGCGCAGTATCAATGGTGCAGTTACTCAGGTGAGTGCAGGTCTCAGTGACAGTTACCGCTCAGTACTGATCGCGAATTCTGACGGCGTCTTCGTCACTGATGAAGTCACTCGAGTGCTGTTTCGCGTGAGCGTCGTCGCAGACGGCGACCTCGGTATGCAGACGGGCGCCGAGTCGCTCGGGTTTACCGGTGGTTGGGAGGTCTTCGATCGTTATTCGCTCGCTGATCTCGCAACCGAGGCCGCAGAACAAGCGGTGCGGAAACTTCATGCTCGACCTGCTCCTTCCGGGCAGTTGCCGGTGGTGATCGCGCAGGGCACTGGCGGAGTGCTGTTCCATGAGGCCTGCGGCCATGGGTTAGAGGCCGACCACATTGCGAAGGGTGCGAGTGTGTATGCGGGTCGAGTGGGCGAACTTGTTGCGTCTCCGCTGGTGACGCTCGTCGATGACGGCACCGTTGACGGCGAGTGGGGTACGAGGTCATTTGACGATGAGGGTCAGCCAACCCGTCGAAATGTGCTCATCGAAGATGGTGTGCTCGTCGATTACATGTGGGATCACATTCGGGCGCGAGATGAACAGAGGTCACCGTCGGGTAACGGCCGCCGCCAGGATTACGCAAGCCTCCCGATGGTTCGCATGACAAACACGTTTGTGCTCGCCGGAGAGGATGACCCCGATGACATCATTTCGTCTACCGAGCATGGTGTCTATGTCGCCAAACTGGGCGGCGGCAGTGTGAATACTGCCTCTGGTGATTTCGTGTTCGGAATGCGTGATGCGTACCTCATTGAGAACGGCCAGATCACTGAGCCTCTGCGTGAAGGAAATCTCATTGGTAACGGGCCTCAAGTTCTCAGCGATATCGACATGCTGGGCACAGACTTCTCAATGGGTGGTCCCGGTACCTGCGGCAAGGACGGTCAAGGAGTCCCGGTTGGCACGGGTCAGCCGACCCTTCGTGTGTCATCGATGACGATCGGCGGGACGGCTGCGTGAGCGAGTCTGACAGCAATTCAGAACTGTTTGCGCTTGCCGATTCGTTAATCGACACCGCAAACCCGAGCGAGCAGATCGAGGTCTATATCTCAAGAGGTTCGAGCACTGAAGTTCGGGTTCATAACGGCGATGTCGAGCACTTTGTGTCAGCGATGTCATCAGGAATTGGCATCAGGGTGATCAACGATGGTCGTACCGGGTTCGCACACGCCGGAACACTCGATGCTGAGATCGCATCGCAGGTGCTGGCTGAGGCTCGAGAAAATGTGAGTTTTAGTTCGGTAGATGAGTGGGCGGCCCTTGCCGAACCCGACGGCGTCGACGTGACCGAACAGGAGCTTTGGAGCGACGAGCTTGAGAGTTACCCAACCGCCGACAAGATCGAACTTGCGAAGAAGCTCGAACAGATGACACTCGATCGCGATTCGCGAATTCGTGTCGATGACACCAATTTTGTTGACGGCGGTGGCGAAGGTCTTGTGGTGACGACGACGGGTATTCGCCGATACGGCCGATCAAACTCGTGTTATCTCAGTGTGTCGACACTGGCCGACGACACCGATGGCACGCGAACTGGTTTCGGCTTTGCTGTCGGGGCACACCCGGGAGAATTTGATGTTGAACGTGCAGCTCGTGATGGGGTCGACCGGGCCACCCGCCTGCTGGGTGCAACAAAGCCGGCATCGCGCTCGACGACGGTTGTGCTCGACCCGTTCGTTGCCTCTCAACTTTTGGGCATTATTGGTTCAACGTTGAGTGGCGATGCGGTGGTGCGAGGGCGAAGCCTTTTTGCTGATCGAGTGGGGGAATCGATTGCGGCCCCCACATTCACCTTGGTTGATGATCCGACCGATCGGCGTGCCTACACCGCAACCGATCTTGATGGCGAGGGCCTTGCGGCCCGGCGCAATGTGTTGATCGATGAGGGTGAGCTGCGCGGATTTGTGCATTCCAGCTATTCGGCCCGACGGGCGGGTGAAGGCACGACAGGAAACGCGTTGCGAGGCGGATACGCGGGGTCGCCCTCGGCTGGTTGCCATGCATTGCAGTTAGTTGCAGGTGAGCGGGCGCAGGCAGATCTCATCGCATCGATTGATGACGGAGTACTCATCGAGGGTGTGAGCGGTTTGCATTCGGGCGTGAACACTGTGAGTGGCGATTTTTCTGTTGGAGCAACCGGGATGTCGATTCGCAATGGAGCGATTGCCGAGCCGGTTCGAGAGTTCACGATCGCGAGCACGATTCAACGTCTTCTCAACGACATCGTTGAGGTTGGAGCTGATCTCGAATGGTTGCCGATGCGCGCATCGGCGCCGTCGCTTGTCATTCGTGATGTGATGGTGTCAGGAAGTTCATAGCCATTGGATATGTTCCACGCGCTCGTGCTCGGCCTCGTGCAGGGCTTCACCGAGTTCTTGCCGATCTCGTCGAGCGGGCACCTTGAACTTGTCCCTCGAGCATTTGGGTGGAGTCGTCCTGAAGGCTCAGCTGCTCAAGCGTTTGACGTTGCGTTGCATTTCGGAACGTTGCTCGCAGTGGTTGTGCATTTTCGTCACGATCTTCGCCGCTATGTCGTCGACGGTCTTCATGCAGCGAGGAATCGGTCTACAGCATCGACCGAGGGGCGGCTGGCATGGTTGTTCATCGTGTCGGCGATACCGGCTTCAGTTGCTGGCTTGGTGCTGAACTCGTGGATCGATGAGCGTCTGGGAACTCCGAAAGTCATCGGTTGGTCATTGATTGGATTTGGGCTCTTGCTGTTGGTAGCTGACCGGGCAGCGCAGAAACGACCATTGCAGTCGTTGACGTTGCGCGACGCAACCACGATCGGGTGTGCTCAGGTGCTCGCTTTGAACCCTGGAACCTCGCGTTCAGGGATCACGATCTCGGCGGGGAGGTTGCTCGGGCTTGAGCGTGAGGCAGCCGTTCGCTTTTCGTTCGTGATGGGCATTCCGGTGATCTTTGGAGCATTCGTGTATGAGATGGCGCAACTGGTGTCAGACGGTGTTCCAGACGGGTTGGCCGGAGCGATGGTGGCCGGTGGCGTGACGTCGTTTCTGTCGGGTTGGCTTGCGGTGGCAGGGTTGTTGCGGTTCGTGCAGACTCGCTCATTTACGCCGTTCGTCGTCTACCGAGTCATTCTCGGTGTGGTCGTGCTCGTTGTGGCGTACCGCTAGTCGCCGGAAGTTGCCGTCGAGTTCTTTTACGGCAAGTTTCCGGTAGTGCATGCAAGTTCTTGTACGAGGCGCTGACGATCTGCCATCAACAGTGCGAACAGAGAGAGTGCGGTGAGCACGGTGGCGACGTCAACGATGAGGGGGTGTCGGGCTCGCCACCGTCGTGCCCGTGAAGCTCGATTGATGAGCGCTGTGCGCAGGCGTACAACCCGCGGGTGAGAGGAAGTGGGGAAGTGTTGGGGGCTCGCCATGGCGCGAGCACGATGTCAGGTCAATCGCTTGTTGACGACGTCGTCGACGAACTCGTTGAGGTCGACGATGATGAGGTGTCAGATGACGCAGACGAATCAGATGAAGTTGACGAGCTTGGCGTGCTCGACGTGGAGGAGGTTGACTTGCTTGACGATCCACCCCGGCTGTCGTTCTTGTAGAAGCCGCCGCCCTTAAACGTCACACCAACCGGCTGAAAGACTTTCTTTACCGCAAGCACCTCGCCTGAATCGGGGTGTGCGTACTCGGTAAGTGCATCATCGCTAAACGACTGCTGCACCTCGATGGTCTCTCCGGTGTCAACGAATTTGTATACGTAAGTTGGCATGGCAGTTCGCAGGATATCGTCGGACACGTGGAGGTACGAACTCTCGTCATCCCAGCGGCCGGGCTTGGCACGCGGTTTCTTCCGGCAACGAAGGCGGTGCCAAAAGAACTCATGCCGATCGGAGACACCCCTGCGATTCAGTTGGTGATCGATGAGGCTCTTGGCGCAGGAATCGATCACGTCGTCATCGTCGGCAGTAGCGCAAAGCCTGCGCTTGAGCAGTATTTCGCTGCTCGTCCAGATCTCGAACGCATGTTGCGTGCAAAGGGGAACGATGCCATGGCCGATCGCCTCGCATCGATCGGGCGAGATTGGAGGGTGAGCATTGTTCACCAAGAAGACCCCAAGGGTCTCGGACACGCTGTGGGGTGTGCTTCTGGCGTTGTCGATGGTGACGCATTTGTCGTGTCACTCCCTGACGAAATCATGGGTGGGTCGCAATTCCTTCAGAAGATGATTGACGTCTGCTCAACGACTTCAGGCAGCGTTGTTGGGTTAATGGAGGTTGACCGCTCGGAAGTCTCGGCCTACGGGGTTGTTGCGCCCGAAGCAGAGATGGTCGATGGAGTCGTAAAGGTTGGCGATCTCGTCGAGAAGCCGGCGATCGACGAAGCGCCAAGCTCGTTGATCATTATTGGTCGATACGTCTTGACGGTTGACATTTTTGAAGAAATTGCCCAACTCACCCCCGGAGCTGGTGGCGAACTCCAACTCACTGATGCGATCCGCGCTCAGGCTCAGCGTTCACCATTGCATGGGGTCGAAACCATGGTGAACCGTTGGGATACAGGAACTCCAGCAGGTTTTCTCACCGCTGCAGTGGAAATGGCATTGCTCGGTGATGGGGTCGAAGGGTTAGATAGCGACCTTCGCGACATTGTTGAACGACATCGCTCGTAACGCCGGTTATCTTCGACGGAATGCTCCTTCGATATCGAGCGGGAGGCCGTAGGCATCGACAGAAAACTCGGTGATCTCCCCAAGGTGTTCGACGTGAAATGTCGTATCGCTTCGGCGGTGATAGTGACGAAACCCAACGGTGAGTCCGAGAGTTTCAACATCGACCTCAATGGCCTGAATGATTGCTGCGCCGTCGACAGCCGGCTGATTTCGGCGAGCGGGAACGAGATAATCGAACGGCGTGCAGCCGAGTGCGAGGTCGGTGCATCCATCGAGTTCCGGGCGATGCGCTCCGTTCATTTCACCCCAGCGCCCTTGGCCGTCGGTGCCAAGCCAAAGATCGGGTTCATCAAGATCGCGGAAGAGAAGAAATTGTCGGATCTCCCACATCGGCGAGAGGCGAACGACATATTGAATTTGTTCTCGGCTCACCAGCCCTAAGGCAGTCCACGCTTCGTTTTCCCAGCGGAGCGTGAGTTCCTCGTGATGAGTGCCATCCCAGGTATCCCATCGGGCCGTGAATCCATCGGCAGGAAACGGGGTGAATGCGCTCACCTGTCCAGTCTGCCGTGCGCGAGGCCGCCCGACTCGCGGTACCGTCAGAGTTGTGATTCCGTTGCCAGAGGCCCAATCGTTCGTTCTTGAGCGTTGTCCGGCGCGCCCACCAATTGACTTGCCATTTGAAGAAACTGCGGGGCTGGTGCTTGCCGCCGACGTTGTTGCGAGCGAGTTGGTGCCACCATTCGATAACACTGCCGTCGACGGGTATGCCGTCATTGCGGCCGATGTCGCGGCTGCGAATGATGAGCCCGTTGATCTTCAGGTCGTCGGTGAAGTCGCCGCAGGCGCGGCAACCGATCGAGTCTTGGCTCGTGGTGAAGCGATCAGGATCATGACGGGGGCACCCATTCCGGCTGGAGCCGACGCCGTTGTCATGGTGGAAGATTCTGAAATGGTCGGCGACGATGTCGTTCGATTGTCATCAAGCGTGAAGCCCGGAGACGCCGTGCGTCCTGCGGGCGATGATGTGCGCCCTGGTGAAGTCGTGTTGCCTGCAGGAACGTTCATCACTCCTCCGGTGTTAGGAGTGCTGGCGATGGTCAATGCGCTCACTGTGTCGGTGTATCCGAAGGTGAGAGCCGCCGTGCTATCGACCGGCGATGAACTCGTCGATGATGGTCGTCCGCTTGCGCCGGGGGAGATCCGTGAGAGCAATCGTCGGATGCTTGCGGTTGCGTTGCGCGATGCAGGGTGCGAGGTGATCGATCTCGGAACCGTTCGAGATGACGAGGCCGAACTCGAGCGAGTGTTGCGGTCTGCTGCTGCCGACTACGACGTTGTCGTGTCGAGTGGTGGCGTGTCGATGGGTGATTACGACGTCGTGAAAGCGGTACTCGGCCGTATCGCTGACATGCGCTGGATGCAGGTGGCAATTAAGCCGGCTAAGCCGTTCGCCTTCGGGCTGCTCGACGGCACGCCGGTGTTCGGTCTTCCTGGCAACCCGGTCAGCTCGTTTGTGAGTTTTGAGATGTTCACCCGTCCGGCACTTAAACAGATGATGGGGTCGCCTCGACTAGCTCGCCCGAGCGTCGTCGGGATAGCCGATGTTGCCCTTGAGCGGCGACCAGACGGCAAGACACATTTGATGCGGGTGCAAGCTGAATTTGCTGACGATGGGCGTTGCCATGTGGTGCCGGTTCGGGCTCAGGGAAGCCATCAACTTGCTGCAACGTCGTCGGCGACGGCGATTGCCGTCGTTCCCGATGGTGATGGGGTGCCCGTCGGGGGAGAAGTAGCTGTGCTTCTCCTTCTATCCTGAGGTGATGAACGCAGTGCAGCGCGATCTTGTCGACCCGTTTGGGCGGGTGATCCGAGATCTCCGTATCTCGGTGACTGATCGCTGTAACTTTCGCTGCACGTATTGCATGCCCGAAGAAGGCATGGAATGGCTCGATCGTGACGATGTGCTCAGTTTTGAAGAAATCGAGCGGATCTCGGCACTCTTCGTTCAGCGTTTTGGGGTTGAGGGAATCCGTCTCACGGGTGGAGAGCCGACGGTGCGGGCCGGGATTGTCACGCTCGTTGAAAAGTTGTCGCACCTTGGCGTCGACCTTGCGATGACGACGAATGCTTCGCGGCTGACCGCTCTCGCAGGAGACTTGAAGGCAGCAGGGTTACGGCGTCTCAATATCAGTCTTGACACGCTCGATCGCTCACGCTTTGCAGAGATGACCCGACGAGATGAACTTGATCGGGTGCTTGCCGGTATCGACGCCGCTCGTGATGCAGGTTTTGACCCGGTGAAGGTCAACGCGGTCATCGAGCGTGGTGTGAACGATGATGAGATCGTCGACCTGGCCCGTTTTGGTCGGGAGCGTGGTGTTGAGGTCAGGTTTATTGAGTTCATGCCGCTCGATGCATCAGGTGAGTGGGGTAACGACAAGGTCGTTGGTCAAGACGAGATTGTTGAGGCGATCAATGCTGAGTTCCCTCTTGAACCCGTTGCGGCCCGCGGGGCGGCTCCTGCAGACCGCTGGCGTTACGTCGATGGGCTTGGCACGGTTGGGGTTATCCCTTCGGTGACGAAACCGTTCTGCGGTGACTGCGATCGTGTGCGCTTAACGGCAGAGGGGCAGTTCAGGACGTGTTTGTTTGCGACCGATGAGTTTGATCTTCGGTCACTGTTGCGAGGTGGTGCCACCGATGACGAGATCGCAGACAAGATCATTTCTGCAGTTGCGACAAAGTGGGCGGGTCACCAGATCAACCAAGTGACATTTACTCGGCCGGCGCGAACGATGAGTCAAATTGGCGGTTAAGAGCGGGTTGGTTGTGGAGGCGAAATGAACGACGCTGGTTTTACCCACCTAGATGAGTCTGGCGCCGCTCATATGGTTGACGTGGGCGACAAAGATGCGACTCGGCGACGGGCGGTTGCACGTTCTGTGGTTGCAATGGAGTCGACGACGGCTGCTGCGATCGCTGATGGGGATGTGAAAAAGGGTGACGTGCTCGCTGTCGCTCGGATCGCTGGTATTCAGGCGGCGAAGCGCACTGCCGACATCATTCCGCTCTGCCATCCGTTGCTGTTGAGCAAGGTGGCTGTGGATCTCACCGTTGAAGAATCTTCGGTGGTGATTGAGGCCGTGGTGGAGACCACGGGACCGACCGGGGTGGAGATGGAAGCGCTCCATGCGTGCACGGCTGCTGCGCTTACGATTTATGACATGTGTAAGGCGCTTGATCGGGCGATGGTGATTAGCGATGTCATGCTCATCGAGAAGTCGGGTGGCCGCTCAGGAGACTTTCGCCGCCCGGAGTGACGCTCGTCACATGATCCCCGGCACGCGTTGCTGTTCTTGTCATAATTGTCGTATATTTGTAACACTTGGTCATCTAGTGATGGCCTGAAAGTTTCAACTCATGGGTGAACTCGTCCTTCTCATTGTCGCCGCAGCCTGGGCTGCCGTGCTGCTGCCACCGTTACTTCGGTCGCGCTTTGAGAACCGCCCTAACTCGTCAGTGACCGATTTCAACCGACAACTCGCTCGCTTGCAAGGCTCGGTGCCAAGTCGCGCCTCGACGTCGATGCGTTCAGCGGCCCGCCCGCTTGCTGGTTCGCAGGTCGCAGCGCAGAGCCGGCGAGATGCTGCAGCGGCCCGCCGCCCAAAGGTTCACGGTTCGCCATCTCTTGAGGGCGTGCAGGCGCCTCGGCAGCCGATGTCGGTAGCCGAGGTTCAGCGTCGACGTCGTGCGAATGTGTTTGTCGGCCTGTTGGTGACGACGGTCTGCTTACTGTTTCTTGCGGCCACGACGAAAGAGGTCGCAATGTTGTACCTCTTCGCAATGTCGTTCCTGTCGCTGTGTGGTTACGTGTACTTCCTCGTCTCGATGCGGCAGCGTCCAACCTCGTGGGGGCCGGCTGCACACGGCGACGATTGGCTGCGTCGCTGAACTGACGCGCCGATACACTCATCGCCTCCGGGGCTGTAGCTCAGTTGGTAGAGCGCAACAATCGCACTGTTGAGGTCAGGGGTTCGATTCCCCTCAGCTCCACTCTTGGGGTCCTCCCGAAATTCCGGTTGATGGCCTCTTGAAATTCGGACTGATCGTTGTCGCCTGCGGTCGGGTAAGTTCGCTCAGTGAGCGGAATGACCGAACCAGCCAATACGGATGTTGATTCTGCGCGTGCGTGGAGTGTCGCCGGTGGCGCATTTCTTGCCTTGTTCACGGTCTTCGGCGTTGTGTACAGCTT
>Ga0181588_10001084_pt1 | contig 24269 bp, 26 predicted proteins | sample 071ome_26_FD_148607 | JGI IMG/M metagenome (GOLD analysis project Ga0181588, IMG submission 148607) | Coastal salt marsh microbial communities from the Groves Creek Marsh, Skidaway Island, Georgia - 071409BT metaG (spades assembly) | ecosystem: Environmental > Aquatic > Marine > Intertidal zone...
CTGGTCGCCATCCACAACATCTCCGCCGCCGAGGCCTTCGTGCTCGGCATGAAGGGCGGGCTGGACGCCCAGACGATCTTCGACGTGATCGCCGACAGCGCCGGGACGTCTCGGATGTTCGAGGTGCGCGGGCCGATGATGGTCGCCGACGACTACGCCGACGCCACCATGAAGATTTCCACCTGGCAGAAGGACATGGGGATCATCGGCGCCTTCGCGAAAGGTCTGGACTGCCCGACCCCGCTGTTCAACACCTGCGCCGACATCTACACCGCCGGCATGGCCCAGGGCCGCGCCGGCGAGGACACGGCAGCAGTCTGCGCCATCCTCGGTGAGGCCGCACGGCTCAAGCGCTAGGCGCGTTTTCCACCGATACGAAAAAGGGCCGGCCTAAAGCCGGCCCTTTGCGTTTGCGGGAGAACGCACAAGCTACATCGGCACGACGATCCACTCGATGTGGAGATCAACGCCGGCATCCCGGATCAGGTTGCTCACCGGGCAGCGCTGCTCGACATTCTTCTTCAGCTTCTCGATGCGGTCTTCCGGCTCATTGGTCTTGATGGTCTTCTTCAGCGTGACCTTCTCGAAATACGGGCGGAAGCCCTCGACCCCGTGCACACCGCGCGGGTCGATCTCGGCGTCGCAGACATACTCGATATCGCCGTACTCGAAATCGATCAGCCCGGCGACGAGATGGGTGATGACCGCGTCGCAGCCGCACAGTCCGCCCATCACGGTCTCCACCGGAGTCGGGCCCTCATTGGTGCCGCCGCGCGCGGTCGGCTCGTCGGTCACGAGACCCGGCGTGTCGCGGACCGAGACCACGGTCTTGCTGGAGGCACCATTGCGCGCCACCACATTCCGATAGGTCAGGTTGCGGGTGTTGGGATCGATTGTCGGTTCGATCAGGTCTGCTTCAGCCATTGTGTTCCCCCTGCTGATGACCGCCTGAACGCGCCGCGGCCGATCCGTGTTATTTGTCGGCTCGATTCTTATCACAAAGCAGGTGACACAGATGTCCCGAACCTTCACGGAACTGATGCTGGATGTTCACGACGGGATCGCCACCGTCACCTTCAACCGGCCCGAGGCGCGCAACCCGCTGGGTGGCGCAATGCGCGAGGAATTCGCCGAGGCCGTCGCCGGGCTGGCGGAGATGGCGGGTAAGTCCATCCACGCCGTCATACTGACCGGCAACGGTCCTGCATTCTGCGCGGGCGGTGACATCAAGGTCCTGCGGGAGATGACCGAAAAAGGCCGCGACGCCATGCGAACGCGGATGAAGGAGTCCCACGCGATTCTGGAGCGCTGGCTGGACCTGCCTGTTCCCACGATCGCCGCCGTCAACGGTGCGGCCGCGGGCGCCGGGTTCTCCCTGGCGATCGCCTGTGATTTCGTGATCGCCGCCGAGCGGGCCCGGTTCTCCATGTCCTTCGGCAAGATCGGCCTCGTGCCCGACTGGGGTGCGATGTACCTGTTGCCCCGCATTGTCGGTCTGCAGCGCGCGAAGGAACTCGTGCTCTCCGCGCGCATGGTCGGCGCGCATGAAGCCCGTGATCTGGGATTCGTGCTGGACGTGGTACCGGACGATGCCCTGCTCGTTCATGCCCGCGAACTGGCCGGCCGGTTTCGCCATGCCTCGCCCGAAGCCATCGGACTGGCCAAGCGCATCATGGGCGAAGCGTTCGAGACCCCGCGCACCGTCGCGCTCGACGCGGAAGCAGACGCCCAGGCCGATGCCAACGCAGGCGAGTATCAGCGCGCCGCGCTTGATCGTTTCCTGTCAAAGGAACCGCCGCCGTTCGACTGGGACAAACCGTCTTGATTCAGAACAAGGTGTGAAGCCGAACAGGTGCATATAATGACAATCAGCTTCCGGAAAGGAGCCTGCAGCGCGTGACCATCCGTCGAACCATCTGGCTGGGCGTCGTCCTCCTCGCGGCCGGCGCCGCCATCTATGGCGGAATGTATCTGTCGCGGCCGGTGGTCGCTGTCTCACCTGCGACCGTGGGACCGGCGGTGCAGGCCGTCTATGCCACCGGGGTTGTCGAGCCGGTGACCTGGGCCAAGGTCGCACCGCTGGTACGAGGCCGGATTGTCGAACTGTGTGCCTGCGAAGGCGACGAGGTCGCGCGCGACCATGTGCTGGCCCGCCTCGACGACACGGAAGCACGCGCCGAGCTGGCCGAGCTGGAAGCGCGCGAGGCTTTCCTTGCCTCCGAGGTTCAGCGCTACCGCAACCTGCTGGAACACAGCGTCGTCAGCACCCAGGTCTATGAACGCACCAACAGCGAATTGCAGCAGATCCGTTCCGCGATCCGCGCGCAGCGCAAGCGCCTCGACGACCTGCAACTGCGCGCGCCGATGGCCGGCATGGTCCTGCGCCGTGACGGCGAGGTGGGCGAGATCGTCGATTCATCCGACATCCTGTTCTGGGTCGGCCAGCCCCGCCCGCTTCAGGTCGTCGCGGAGGTCGATGAAGAGGACATCCCGCAGGTCCATCCGGGCCAGGAGGTCCTCATCGATGCCGATGCCTTCCCGGGCCGGGAACTGGCCGGCGAGGTGTCGCGAATCACGCCCAAGGGCGACCCGGTCAACAAGAGCTACCGCGTCCGCGTGGCCCTGCCCGACGACACGCCGCTGCTGATAGGCATGACGGTCGAGGTGAACGTGATCGCCCGCGAGGTGCCGGACGCTGTTCTCGTCCCCGCGACATCACTGTCGGGCGGATATGTCTTCCTCGCGCGTGACGGGCGGGCCGTCCGCCAGGCGGTGGAGACCGGCATCCGCGGCAGCGAGATGGTCGAGATCACGGCCGGACTGTCGGCGGGTGATCCGGTTATTCGGGAACCGGCGGAGACGCTCGAAGACGGCCAGCGCATCCGTATCGAATCGCCGTGAGGCCGCCCGTTCCGTGCGGATCATCCTCGACATCGCCCTGACCCACCTGCGCAGCCGGACCCGGCAAACGCTGGTTTCCCTCATCGGCGTCACTCTGGGCGTCGGGTTCTCCGTCGCCACGGCGGCCATGCTGGAGGGGGGCCAGGTCGATTTCGAACGCCAGATCATCGACGCCACACCCCACATCCGCATCACAGACGAGTACCGCGATCCCCAGCTCCAGCCGGTCGAGCGCCGTTTCGCGGACGGGGCGGTGGCCTTGCGCGGCCTGAAGCCCGAAGAGGAACTGCGCGGCATCAAAAATGCCCACGCCACCCTTGTGCGCCTGCGCGAGCTGCCCGGCGCCGCCGTCGCCCCGAGCCTGCGCGGGCAGGTCGTGATCCGCCACGGCGGCACGGATGCCGGCGTCAACCTTGTCGGCACCGATCCCGATGCCGAACGCCTCGTCTCGGACCTCGCCGGCGACATGCGCGAGGGCCGGCTTGAGAACCTCTACACGACCGCCAACGGACTGATCCTGGGGATCGGCCTGGCACGGCAGATCGGCGCGCGACTGGGCTCCAGCCTGCAAGTCACCTCGCCGACAGGACAGAGCCGCCTGATGAAGGTGGTGGGCATCTTCAGGACCGGTGTCACGGCCATCGACGACGGTGAAGCCTACACCCTGCTGAAGACCGCGCAAATTCTGCAGGAACGCCCAAACGTGGTGAACGAAATCCGCATCCGCCTCGCCGACGCCTTCACGGCGCGCGCCGTCGCCCGGCGCGTGGAGGCCATGGTTGGCTACAAGAGTGAGTCCTGGCAGGAAGCCAATGAGGATGTGCTGGAGATTTTCTTCGTCCGCAACATCATCATGTTCACCATCGTCGCCGGCATTCTGGTGGTCGCGGGCTTCGGCATCTTCAACATCATCTCGACCATCACCTTCGAGAAGGCGCGCGATATCGCGATCCTGAAATCTCTGGGCTTCGAGGAACGCGATATCCGCGCCATCTTCCTGTCGGAAGGTCTGGCCATCGGCGTGATCGGTGCGCTCCTCGGCTGGGTGCTGGGATATGTCCTGACACGTATCGTGGGATCGATCCCGCTGGAGGTCGATTTCTATACGGAAATCACTCAGATCCCGGTCCTCATCAGCCCGGCCCACTACGCACTGGCGGCCGCCTTCGCGCTGGTCTCCTCGGGCCTCGCGGGCTACCTGCCCGCGCGCAAGGCCGCACGCCAGAACCCCGTCGATATCATCCGCGGTGCGGCATGAACGGGCCGGAACTCCTCGTCCGCGCCCGGGGCGTGACCCGTATCTTGCCCGGCCCCGTGCCGGTAACACTTGTGCGCGATATCGATCTGGACGTGGCACGCGGCGAACTGATCTCCATCGTCGGCCCGTCCGGCTCGGGCAAGTCGTCTCTGCTCTACCTGCTCGGCCTTCTCGACCAGCCGACCTCGGGCGAGATCTCGCTCGACGGTCAGCCGACCACCGGCCTCGGCACCCATGCTCTGGCGCGGCTGCGGCTGGAAAAGATCGGGTTCGTCTTCCAGTTCCACTTCCTGCTCCAGGAGTTCACGGCGCTGGAGAACGTCACCCTGCCCATGCGCAAGCTCGGTCGCCTGTCCCCGTCCGCGCAGCAAGCGCGCGCCATGGATATCCTCGACGACCTGGGCATGGCCAAACACGCGCACAGGCGGCCGGACCAGCTCTCGGGCGGCGAGCGCCAGCGTGTCGCCATCGCGCGCGCGCTGGCCAACAATCCTCCCATGATCCTGGCCGATGAGCCGACCGGAAACCTCGACAGCAAGAATGCCGCCAACGTGTTCGCGATCTTCTCGAAGCTGACCGAAGTCCACGGGAAATCGGTGGTGGTCATCACCCATGACCAGGATCTCGCCGCGCTCACCGAGCGGCAGATCCAGACCCTGGACGGCCGGATCGTCCAGGATGGCGCCGTGTCGCGCCCGGATACAGCGCAAGCCGGCTAGTCCGGCTTGCGCGCCACGATGTGGAAGACGTGCCAGTGCTTGGTCTCGCCGCGTGGTGTGGTCGAGTCGTCCTCTTCTTCCTCGAACATCTCGACCTCAAGGCCCGACAGCCTGGCCTGCGCTTCGGCTCGGGTATGGAAGGTCATGTGCTCGCGCACGCCTGCCCAGCTATCCTTGTCGCCATAGAACTGTCCGGCGACCCGGCCGCCAGGCCGGAGGCTATCCACGATCCGTTGCCAGATATCGCCAAAGATGTCCGGCGCAACGATCGGCAGCGCGAAGCTGGAATTGACCAGATCGCACAGGGGCCAGTCCGCATCCTCGATTCGGACCGTCCGGGTTTCGATCTGTGCGTCCGGCGGCAGATCGGGCCGGCCACGGATCGCTTCGGCCGATTCCGGCGCGGCATCAATCGCCAGCACCTGCCAGCCACGCCGCAGCATCTCGATCACGTCGCGGCCGCCACCCGCACCCAAATCCACCGCGAGGCGATCGCGGTTGTCCCCACCCTCCGCGTCGAAGCGGTCGAGCGCATACAGCAGCGTGGGGCGCGGCGGACGCTCGCTGGTCTTGGCGTAGTACGCCGCCCAATCGCGTTGCATCGCCATCAGATCGCCTTCGTGCCTGGCGTCTTGCCCAGCAGTACCCGGCCATAGACGTCCAGATTGGTCTCCAGCATCAGGATGCCATGCATGTTGACCGCATGCAGGTCGCGCTGGGCTCGCTGGATGACGCTGGAGTTGGCGAGACCGCTCCCGCCGCTGGCGATATAGAGGATTTCCACCGCATCCATGCATTGGCGCACGGCCCAGGCGCAGTCGGCGCGGGTGCGGGCGCGAATTTCGAGCGGCATGTCCTCGCCCTTGTTCGCCCATTCGTCGATGTCGTCGGCCACGCGGGCGAGCAGCAGCTTCGCCACATCGATACGCGTGCGCGCCTCGCCGACCTGCAGGTGCGTTGCCGTCCAGTCGTCCTGCTGTAAATCGTCCATATAGGCCACCGGCCGGCCGGGCAGCCGTTCGACGAAGGACCTGAAGGCGGTCTCCGCCGCGCCCGGCGCTGTACCGGTCACCGCAAGGACGAGCGCCGGTGCCGCCGCGGAGCGATAGAGCGGGCCTTCGGCAATCGCGAGACCCGGCCCCTTGCCGCTCAACGCATCGGCAAACCGGATGCAGCGATGCGTCGGAACGAACACCTCTTCAAGGCGGACGGAATGGCTGCCGGTACCACCCAGACCACCGACATTCCAGTCGTCCAGGCTTGGGGCATCCTCGCTTGGCACCAGGAAGACACATTCCGCATCCGGTCCGGTTGCACCCTCGACCCGCGCACCGAGCAGTATCCATTCGCAGTGGTCGCAGCCCGACGCAAAGGGCCAGAAGCCCGACAGGACGAACCCTCCCTCGACGGGTGTGGCAGTGCCGCGCGGCGTCAGCACGGCCGCAACACGCGCGTCCGGATTGTCCGCATAGATGTCGGCCTGTGCCTCCTCGCCAAACTGCGCGGCCAACCAGGAATGAATCTGCAGCACACCCAGAACCCAGCTTGTCGAGCTGCATCCCTCGGCAATCCGGGAGACCACCTCGATATGGGTGCGCATATCGCTTTCAAGCCCGCCCCATCGTCTTGGCTGAAGCAGGCGAAACAGCCCGGCTTCGGACATGGCCGCCACATTGGCCTGCGCGACACGCCGTTCCCGGTGTGTGGCCTCGACATTCTCCCGCAGGAGAGGAACCAGTTCTTCGGCGCGCGCCACCAGCGCGGCGCGGTCCGTGACCGTCATTGCATCCTGTTCCGCCATCGGCGCCGCTCTCAGCCCCCGAACATCTTGCGCAGGTTGTCGAGACCGGCCTGGTAGATGTCGTTGACGATCTGCTCCGCATCCGAAGTCTTCGGCTCGAACTCGCTCTCCCAGTTTGCGGTGCAGTTGCCGTCGTCGTCCTCGATCACGCGCATCCGTGCCTTGTAGCCGGAGAACGGCATCTGTCCATCGGGGATGATGTAGTCGTAGGTCCGTTCCTTGCCGTCCTCGGACACAAGGGTTTCGACCAGCGTCGATCCGTCCGGCAGGGTCAGCCGGCGCACGGTGCCGCCTTCCTCAAGCTGGCTCTTCTGGATGCCCGGGTGCCAGTCGGCGAGGCTGTTGAAGTTGCCGATCATGTCCCAGACCTGCTGGGCGCTGGCGGGGATCTTCTGGGAAACCGAAACCTTGGCCATTGGACGTCTCCTCTATGGATTGTAGTGCGGAAACAACATCACTCGGCGGTGTAACCGCCATCGATATAGAGCGTGTGCCCGGTCACATAGTCGGACGCGGGGGACAGCAGATAAAGCAACCCGCCCATCAGATCGTCCGTTTCCGACAGTCGGCCCACCGGCACGCGTTGCAGCATCTGCTCGCGCGTGGTCTTGCCCGGGTCGTCGGGCGAAAACATCCATTCCGACAGGGGGGAACGAAACACGGTGGGGCCGATGGCATTCACATTGATGCCCTTGCCGCCCCACTCACAGGCCAGTGCGCGAACCATCCCGTCGAGCCCCGCCTTTGAGGCGCAATATCCGGTGTAGCCGGTCGGCAGACCGTGGCGGCCACGGGTCGAGGATACAACGACCACCTTGTAACGGCCTTTCTCGCGCCGGGGCTGGCGGGCGAACTGGCGCCCCGCGGCCTGGCAGGCAAGCCAGTAGCCATCGAGATTGGCATTCATCACCGAGCGCCATTTCTCATAGGACTGTTCCTCGATCAGCCCCACATCGTTGAGCCCGGTGGCGACGAACATCATGTCGAGACCGCCATGGGCTTCAGCTGCCGTCGATACGATTTTCTCCGCGGCCTCCTCGGAATTGGAGATTTCGGCGACCGTGGCCACGTCCGCGCCGCCGGCACGCAGTTCCCCGGCAAGTGCCTCGAGCTTCTCCGAATTCATGTCCGCGATGGTGAGCTTGCTTCCCGACGCGGCCAGCATGCGCGCCGCCGCGCTGCCGAACGCCCCCGTTGCGCCGAGCACCAATGCCGACTTGCCGGCCACATCGAACATGGAAAGCGGTGATGTCTGGGCCACGGGCGGGCCTCCCCTGGATCTGTTTTCGTTGGAGGTCAGACTACACAAGATCGCTGTAAATATCCCCGTGTGAGGAAAAAAACCCGGCCCGCCAACCCGAGATCAGAGGTCCAGCCCGCGCAGCAGGCGAATGCGATCCCAGAGTTCGCCGGGTGGCGTGTCAAACACGATCGCAAGATCGGTCCGGACCGTGTCCCAGTCGTCGCGCGCCAGTTCCGAATCCAGTTGCCCGGACTCCCAGCCCGCATAGCCGAAGGTGAAAATGGCAGCGCGCGGCCCGTCGCCCGACGCTCGCGCGGCCAGCACCGGGCGCAGTCGGGACACCCCGATCCCGCCCGGCACGGCAATCGTGTCTTCCGCCGAAAATTCACCTGAATGGATCACCAGCCCAACCCCGGGCTGGACAGGTCCACCCACATACAGGTCGATATCGCTGTCCGGCGAGTCACCCGGCAGGCCAAGTTCGCGATGGATCTCCGCAAGCGATGCCCGCCCGAACGGCCGGTTCACGACCAGCCCCAGCGTTCCATCCTTGTCGTCGCGCACAATCACGATCACAGACTGCGCGAAGCGGGGATCGCGCATGCTCTCGCGCGCCACAAGGAAATGTCCCGCCAGGCTGTCCCGCGCCGTGTCGGCCCCCGCCGCCCCGAGAGTCAGCCATACCAGGAGCAACGCGGCGAAGACGTGGCGCATCGGCTAGTCCGTGGGGTTTCCCGGCGGGAAGGCCAGCCGGCCGCCCGCAGGCAGGCGCGCCAGATCGACATTCGCAAGCCCGGCCACCTCGAGAATCATCTTCTTCAGAACCGCCTCGCCAAAGCTCGTCGTCTCATCGACGGTCACGACAAAGGCCCCGGCCCCGCCGATGATGGTCTCGCGAAACTCGGTCTCCAGCGACACCGCGCGCAACGGGCGCGTGCTGCCCGGCCGGCTGATGGCCAGCCCGTTGATGGTGATCCCGAGATTGAGCGCGGCCTGGCGCGCCACGGGCAGCGGTACCCCGCCGATGTTGCCGGCGTCGGCAGAGATATCGATCACCCTGCGCAGACCCTTGAAAGGGTTCGTGTCGATCAGGTCGGCGGAATAGACGATGGCGTTGCTGATCGAGTTGTAGCCCCAGGCCTGACGCGGCGCTTCGACCAGCGCCTTACCAAAGGCGGCCGCGGATTCCGGGCCGTCTATAACCGTCCAGTCCACGATGGTGTGCTGGGATTGCGCGCTCCCCCACTCGACATAGGCGATCACGCTCTTGCCGTAGATGCCGCCCGTCAGCGCCTCCAGGACGCGCGGATCGCTGACCGCGCGGGCATATCCTTCGCGCTGAAGTGCCAGTTCCGCATCGTCGATGGAGCCCGAACCATCGGCGGCCAGGACAAGTTCCAGATCAACCGGCTCCTGTGCTCGTGCCGGTGCACCGGTGGCAAACGCCACCAATGACAGTATCGCGCCTGACATGATGGCTGCGCGGGCTAGCGGTAACGCCGAATGGATCATGCGCGGCCTCGCTTCGGTTGCCTTGAAACTATCTCCAAAGCCGACGCCCATGGCGACCGGTTTTTTTGGAACCCTCATCAAGAACGCGTGGGACATTCCGCGTTCAAGCCCGCCCGGACTTGCCTCGGCGCACGCCAGGGTCTAGGGAATGCGCCTGATTTCGCCAGGCACCCATGACGTATCTACCCCCCGATATCGGCCTGATCGAGGCCATTGCGCTGGTCGCCATCAGCGTCGTCACCTCCGCTGTGTCTGCCGCAACCAGCATCGGCGGCGGCGTCGCCTTCCTCGCGGTCCTCGCCTCGCTCATTCCACCGGCGGCCGTGATTCCCATCCATGGCGTCGTGCAGATCGGCAACAACGCCAGCCGCGCGATTATCCAGCGCAGGCACATCGCCTGGCCCATCGTCGTGCCGTTCATGGCCGGCAGCGTGGTCGGAGCTGCGATCGGTGGGCAGATCGTCTTCGCCCTTCCGGAAAACATGCTGCGGATCGTGCTCGGTGCCTTTGTCCTGTATGCCATGTGGGGGCCGATGCGGTTCAAGATGGTCTCCGCCGGACGGGCGCTGACCATCGTCTCGGTCATCGTCGGCGCGATCTCGACCTTCCTGACCATGTTCATCGGCGCGACCGGACCTTTCGTGGCCTCAACGCTGGGCCACTATTTTCCCGACCGGCACGCCTTCGTGGGCTCGCACGCGGGCTGCATGCTGTTCCAGCACACCATCAAGGTTCTGGTGTTCGGCATCCTGGGTTTCGCCTTTGCGCCCTGGCTGCCGCTCCTGGCGCTGATCCTGCTGGCCGGGGTGTTCGGCACCGTGGTCGGCTCACGCGCGTTGACGTGGTTGCCCGAAGACCTGTTCCGGAAGATCCTGAAAACCGTCCTGACCGCACTGGCGCTCAACCTGCTCGCGGCGGGGTTCGGCCTTTACGGCTAGTCCCGGTCCTGCCAGCGGCCGGACCGGTGTTCGGGCAAATGGTCAGCGAACACGGTGCGATAGATATCCAGAGCTGTCAGGAAGACCGCGGCCAGGATCGGTCCCACCACGATACCCACCACGCCAAATGCGGCAATGCCGCCCAGGATCGACAGCAGGACAAGCAGGTCGGGAATCTGGGTCTCCTCGCCAACCATGCGCGGGCGCAGGATGTTATCGACCAGCCCCACAACCAGCGCCCCCCAGACCGTCAGCGCAATCGCGGACAGGATCTGGTCGGTCGCGAACAGATAGATCGCGGCCGGCACCCAGACGATGGCTGAACCCAGGCCCGGGATCGCGGACAGAATCAGCACCATCGTGCCCCAGAACGCGGCCCCGCCCAGACCGAGCACCAGGAAGGCCAGTGCCACCAGCGCACCCTGCAGAAGGCCGATCACGAGGATGCTCTTCAGCGTTGCCTTGGTGACGGCCAGACCGCGCTCGATCAGGCCGTCACGATCTTCCTCATCCAGAGGCATGTAGCGCAGCGCGGAATCCAGCAGGTCCGGTCCGCGCATCAGGAAGAAGAACATCGCGTAGAGGAACACGAACAGGTTCAGCAGCACCGTGAAGGTGCCCTTGGAAATGCCGCGGATACTCTCGAAGAAGAACTGGCCGGCACCGCCTGCCGCTTCGCCCAGGCGAGAGACGATCTGGGTCCGGTAGGGCTCGATCTCGGCGGCGAACGGCACCCAAGCCGGCAGCTGAAACGCCAGTGCGCCATCACCGCGAAGCTGCTCCTGCAGCCAGGGCGTAACAGCCTTGCTGATGATCAGGGCCTCACTGGCGACCAGGCTTCCGATGGCCACGAGCGGTATGCCGACCGCAAACAGCAGAATCACGATCACCAGCCCCGACGCGACCGAAGGGCGGGTTCGCGTCCAGACCCGGACGCGCCGGTAGAGCGGGTGCAACAGCGCGCTGAACACCACCGCCATCAGGACCGCGAGCAGGAAGTTATGAATCAGTGTCGCAAAAGCGATGATGACGACAAGCGTCATCACCAGAACGAACCCGGTGCGGTAGTTGCGGTGTACGTCGTCGTGTTCGCTCACGCAGCGCGCCTTTCGCGGTGTGACGGCTAGACGGGAAATATCAGCATTATAAGCGAGCATGCGCTCTATCGAAGGGGCTACTCCCCGTCGGCCTGGAAGCAAAAGGCGCCGGACCTTGCACGGTCCGGCGCCACCACGCACGGCCTGTTTCCTACGCGGCCTCGATGTTGGCTTCCACGAAGTCCCAGTGGACCAGCTTGTCGAGGAAGGTATCGACGAACGCGGCGCGCGCGTTCTGGTAGTCGAGATAGTAGGCGTGCTCCCACACATCGCAGGTCAGCACAGGCGTCTGACCGTCCGTGATCGGCAGGATGGCGTTGCCTGTCGAGACGATGTCCAGCTTGCCGCCTTTTGCCACAAGCCATGTCCAGCCGCTGCCGAACTGGCCGAGCGCGCTCGCCTTGAACCTGTCGCGGAACGCGTCATAGGAGCCGAAACTTTCGTTGATGCGGTCCGCCATCGCACCGCCGGGCTCACCGCCCCCGTTGGGGTGCATCGAGTTCCAGAAGAAGGTGTGGTTCCAGGTCTGGGCGGCATTGTTGTACAGCCCCGATCCGCCCGGATTGTCCGACAGGTCGCGCACGATATCGAGCAGGTCCACATTTTCGTGCGGCGTACCCTCCACGAGACCGTTCAGGTTCGTGACATAGGTCGCGTGATGCTTGCCGTGGTGGAATTCCAGCGTGCGCTTGGAGATATGAGGTTCCAGCGCGTCAATGGCATAGGGAAGATCGGGTAGTTCAAAACTCATGGGAAAACTCCTGTGACTGGGTACAAACCGTGCCGCGGACATAACAATCCGCAACTCGAAGGGCTGCAATCTAGCGCAGGAAGGCGCCCATGAACGGGTCGGGCGAAAATAAGTTTCCACCGGAAGATCCGTAAGGCCGTCCCGGTCCCTGAGACCTTGGCGTAATTCGGATGCGCGTTCGTTGAACGTGCGCGTTAGAATGCACCCCTGATCAGCTTGCCAGGGGGAAACATGCGCATACCGCCAATAAATCCGGACAGTCTCGATCCGGACCAGAAAACCATCTACGACCGGATCGCCGGAGGCCCGCGCGGCCAGGTGCGTGGGCCTTACCATGCCTTCCTGCTGCATGCAGGAGTGTGCGAAGGCGTCGAGCGTATGGGCCACTACCTGCGCTTTGCCGCAAAGCTGCCCGGCAATATCCGCGAACTGACCATCCTGATCGTGGGACGTCACTGGCGCGCGGAGTTCGAGTGGTTCGCCCATGCCCCGATCGCAATCCGCGAGGGCGTATCGGAGGAGGTCGTCGCCGACCTGGAGGCCGGCAAGGATCCGGACTTCAACGATGTGGACGAGGCCGCGGTCTATGCCTTCGTGAAGACACTTCTGCACACCAGCCGCGTCGATGACGCGATGTACGCAGACATGCGCGACCGGCTGGGCGAAGACGGAATCGTCGAACTGACGGGCATCATCGGCCACTACACCGGTGTCGCGATGGCCCTCAACACCTTCGAGATCGTTCCGCCCGACGGAGAACGCCCGAGTTTCGGCGACGGCTGAGTCAGCCTATCGTCCTCACCGGTGTTTCTGCGGGCCGCTTCCCCGGAAGCGGCCCGTTCTCATCCCCACCTGCGAACAAATCCGGTTTTCATCTGAAACCCTTGAAATTTTACACAGTCTTAAGACACGGGCGCGATACTCATCGGAAATATCATTGCCCGGATTCGTGTCACCATGACGATCAAGCTCAAGCTGTCGATTCTCCTGATTGCCAGTACCGTTCTAATACTGGCCGCAGCAGGAACCACATTCTTCAATGTGAACAACCAGAAAGCGCACCTTCTGGAGGTCGAGAAGGTTGCTGAGCGGACCGCCGAGAAAACTTTTGTACTCGCCCTCCTCCTGAAAGACATCCGCATGGATGTCGTGCAGGTCCAGCAATGGCTCACGGACATCTCCGCGACACGTGGGTTCGATGGGCTGAACGACGGCTTCGACGAAGCCGAGGCAGCTGCGCAATCATTCACCGCAAACGTCGCAACGGCGACGAAGATCGCCACGGAGATCGGTGAAACCGAGCTGGTCGAAGTTCTGAGCAATGCCGAAACGGCCTTCGGCCCCTACTACGAGGCAGGCAAGGTCATGGCGCGCGCCTATGTGGAATTCGGCCCTGCCGGTGGCAATCCGCGCATGGCCGGGTTCGACGCTGCGGCCGAAGCCATCGGTCAGGAAATTGATCGCCTTGCCGAACTGAGCGCTTCGCTGACCGAGCAGGGCACCAAGGACGTCGTGAACGGCATCATCGAGGTCGAGCACGAGGCAGAGACCATTCTGGTGATCGCCGGCGTGGTCGCGCTTGTCGCGCTGCTCTCCGCAATCGCCACAGCGGCCGGCATCTGGCACTTCGCGCTGCGCCCCATGAACCATCTTCGCGAAATCATGGAGCGCCTCGCTGACGGAGACACGGCGCAGGAAATCAACGAAGCCGCGCAGACTGATGAGATTGGCATGATGGCGCGATCCGTCGTGACCTTCCGGGACGGCCTGATCGAAAAGGCGACCCTTGAGGAACAGCAGAAGGCGGCTGAACTGCGCTCCCAGCAGGAGAAGCGCGAGTCGATGCTCCGTCTTGCCGAAGAGCTGGACAACAGCGTCGGCTCGGTGATCTCCGCGCTCGGCTCTTCCGCGAGCCAGATGAAGTCGTCTGCGACGTCGATGACGTCGATCTCGGACGATGCCAGCAAGCGGTCTTCGACCGTCGCCGCGGCGGCCGAGCAGGCCACCGCAAACGTCCAGACCGTCGCCACGGCCACCGAGGAACTCTCGGCCTCCGTCGAGGAGATCTCCCGCCAGGTCGCACAGTCGGCACGGATGGCACAGGACGCCGCCTCCAGCGCATCCGAGACCAACCAGAAGGTCGAGGGACTGGCCGACGCCGCCGAGAAGATCGGCGAGGTCGTCAACCTCATCAACGACATCGCCGCCCAGACCAACCTCCTCGCACTCAACGCCACCATCGAGGCGTCGCGCGCGGGTGAGGCCGGCAAAGGCTTCGCCGTCGTCGCCTCCGAGGTCAAGTCGCTGGCCAGCCAGACCGCCAAGGCCACCGAGGATATCGGTGCCCAGATCGCGGCCATCCAGGCCGAGACCCGCGACGCCGTCACCGCGATCCAGGAGATCGGCAAGGTCATCTCCGACATCTCCGACACCGCGACCACCATCGCCTCGGCGGTCGAGGAGCAGGGTGCGGCCACACGCGAGATCGCGTCGAACGTCCAGCAGGCCGCCACCGGCACCCAGGACGTCTCGTCCAACATCATCGAGGTCTCGCGCGGGGCGCAGGAAACGGGTTCGGCATCCCAGCAGGTGCTGTCCGCAGCCGAACAGCTCTCCGGTCAGTCCGACGAGCTCAAGGCCGCCGTCTCCTCCTTCCTCGAGCGCGTCAAGGCCGCTTAAGCCGCAACAAACAACCAAAAACAAACGGCCCGCCCCGGCAACCCAGGGCGGGCCGTTCTCGTTACAAGCCAGGCGTGTCTCTAGAAGACCTCGAACAGACCCGCGACACCCATTCCGCCGCCCACGCACATGGTGACAACCGCGTGCTTCGCGCCGCGCCGGTGCCCCTCGATCAGCGCGTGACCGGTCATCCGGTTGCCGCTCATGCCATATGGATGGCCGATGGAGATGGAGCCCCCATCGACATTGTACTTGTCCGGGTCGATGCCCAGCGTGTCGCGGCAGTAAAGCGCCTGAACCGCGAATGCCTCGTTCAATTCCCAAAGGTCGATGTCATCGACGCGCAGCCCGTTCCGTTCGAGCAGGCGCGGCACGGCGAACACCGGGCCGATGCCCATCTCGTCCGGCTCACAGCCTGAAACGGACAGGCCGAGGAAGCGGCCGAGCGGTTCCAGCCCGCGCTGTTCGGCAAGCTTTTCGTCCATCACCACACAGGCGCTCGCCCCGTCGGACAGTTGGCTGGCATTTCCCGGCGTGACGGTGCCGCCCTCGCGCACGGCCTGCAGCGAAGCCAGCCCTTCGGCATTGGTCGAGGGCCGGTTGCACTCGTCACGGTCGATGGTGACCGGCGTATCGCTGACCTCACCGGTCTCGCGGTCCTTGACCTTCATCACCGTCTCGACGGCCACGATCTCGTCGTCATAACGGCCCGCCTGCTGGGCCGCGGCAGTCCGCATCTGGCTGGACAGCGCATACTCGTCCTGAGCCTCGCGGCTGACATTGTAGCGCTTCGCAACCGTCTCGGCGGTGTCGAGCATGACCATGTAGATTTCAGGCTTGGTTTCACGGACCACCGGATCCTCGACCCGCATGTCGGCCTGGTGTTCCGGCGGCAACGCGCTGATCGATTCGATCCCGCCCGCGATTGCGACAGGCACCTTGTCCATGACCACCCGGTTGGCCGCCATGGCAATCGACTGCAGGCCGGATGAGCAGAAGCGGTTGATCGTCGCCGCACCTGCCGTCACCGGCAGGCCGGCCCGCAACGCCGCGTGGCGCGCGAAGTTCTGACCTGTCGCGCCTTCCGGCATGGCGCAGCCCATGATCACGTCCTCGACCTCGTCGGGCGCGACACCCGCGCGTTCCAACGCGTTGGCGATCGCGATCCCGCCCAGCATGGCCGGGGGCGTCGCGTTGTAGGCGCCGCGATAGGCCTTGCCGATGGGCGTGCGGGCGGTGGAGACAATGACGGCATTGCTCATGGATGTACTCCCTGTTGCGCCGGCCTAGACGTGACCGAAGCGCCAGCGTTCGATGGTGAGACTGCGGCCGTCGGGGCCGCGGGACAAGGGTTCGGCGTTGACGAACGCATCCGCCGCCGGACGGTCCGGGACATCGAGGACATAGAGCGCGCCCTGGCAGGTCCTGCCGGCATCGTCGGACAGCATGCCCGCGAACAGTACCGTATCGCCGTGCGCCGCAAGGAATTCCGCCATCCCGGCATCCGGTTCAACAGCTACCGGACGCGGGTCGGTGCGCGCGATCACGATGAACTGGGCGTTGCCCTCGGTCTGCGGATAGTCGCGCTGGCGCACGCCGGTATAGGGAAACACCCGCTCGATATCGATGGACTTGAAGATGTCCGCCGTCGTGTAGGGATCGGTGTCGATATAGGTCTTCGTCTCGTCCCGGGTCGGGAAGTCGATCACCCGGAAGCTGCCGTTGGCGTTCGACCCGTCACCGACCATCATCGGCCCGGAGAACCACGTCTCGGCCTTGAAGTTGTCGAGATGACCGACATGAGCCTTCAGCGTCGCCGCGCGCCGCTCGACCATGTCGGGCTTCGACACGCACTTCACCATCCATTCCATCGAAAGAACTCCCCCTGGAAAAACGTCTCAATCAGGCATCCGGCAGTGCGGCGGCCAGCCTCGGCGCAACATCCACCATGTAGCGGTCGAAGCCCGGCGCACCCGCCAGAAGCATCCCGATGGGCATGTCGCCCGCGCCCAGGCCCGACGGCATGGAGACCAACGGACCGCCCAGCGCGGTCCAGGGCGCGATGTAGCGGCGGTCGCCGGTCCATTCGAGCCCGGCGGGTGCCGTCTCCGGCGCGGCCGGCCAGATCACGATATCGGTGGGCCGGATCGCCTGATAGAAGTTCGCGCGCATGGCGTCGATCGCCGCGCGCTCCTGCCGGTACACCTCGTCGGAAATGTCCGCGCCGTCGATCACAGACTGGCGCAGGACCGAGCCGACCTGGTCCTCGGGAAACTCCAGAAGCCCGGCAAGGGCACGGGACAGCTCATAGACCGTCGTGTGCCCCTGCAACTCATTCAGGGCTTCCATCGAGATCGGCGACTGGACCGTCTCGACCGGGAAACCGGCATCGCGCATCTGTGCGGCCGCGTCCTCGCGCGCCGTCAGCACCTCGTCGCTCGCCTCGCCGAGAAACTCGTCCGCCAGCACGACCACGCGCACCTGCGCAGGATCGGCAGAGAGGATGCGCGCGTGCGGCGCACACACCGCGTCATAGACCGCCACCGCATCCGCCACACGCCATCCATAAACGCCGGGCGTGTCGTACATCGGGGCCAGCGCCGAAATGCCGTAGGCGCTGAGGCTGCGGGTGGAAGGCTTGAAGGCCGCGACACCGCAATAGGCGGCCGGGCGGTTCACCGACGCAACCGTCTGGGTGCCGACGGCGGCGGGCACCATGCCCGCCCCAAGCGCCGCGCCGGATCCGCTGCTGGAGCCGCCGGGCGTGTGGTCGATATTGTGCGGATTGCGCGCGGGCGACGGGTCGTAATAAGCGAACTCCGTCGTGTGGGTCTTGCCGATCACGACCGCACCCGCCGCACGCAGCGAGGCCACAATGTCCGCGTCCGCCGTGGCGGGCGCCACATTGGCGCGGGTCGCGCTGTTGCATCGCGTCGGCCAGCCCGCGACATCGCAGATATCCTTGATGGCAACCGGGACGCCGTGGAGCGGCCCACGAAACTCGCCCTTTCCGGCTTCGCGCGTCATATCGCGGGCCTCGGCAATGGCGCCCGCCTCGTCCACCGACACCCAGGCCTGAACGAACTCGTCCACGTCCGCGATGCGGTTCAGGCAGGTTTCCACCGCCGCCGAGGGGGTCAGTTCGCCCGAGCGGATGCGCGCCGCGATATCGACGACGCTTCCCGGCGAAGCCGCAAAGGATTTGCTTTCCGGCTGGCTCATATCCTTACCCCCTGAATTCCGCACGCCCTGAATTTGGCGGAGCGACGCTAGCATATCCGAAGCCGGACATGCAGAATTGCGCCCGCGAAAATCCAGCGGGGTTCCGACATGAAACTGGCCACTCTCGACACCGGCAAGTCCGGCCATGCCGCCGTCCTGACCGAAGGCGGCGAACTGCTCGATCTGGTCGCCTCCGGCCTCGGCAACGAGTCCCTGGCACAGGTGCGCGATATCCTGGGCAATGCCACGGCGATGGGCGCCGCCGCACGCGCCCTGGATTCCCTCTCCTCGCTGTCCAGCGACCAGCAGCAGAGCCTGCGCGACACGGGCGCGCTCGTAAAACTGGAAGACGCCGATCTTCTGGCGCCGATCCCGCGCCCGAACATGATCCTGTCGGTCGGGCTGAACTATCGGCGGCATCTGGCGGAGATGGAAGGCACGCCCGCGCCGAAATTCCCCTCGGCCTTCATGAAGACGATCACGTCGCTGACCGGCGCGGGCAAACCCATCGTGGTCCCGCCCCAATGCCCGGACATGATCGATTACGAGGCGGAGTTCACCTTCGTTTTCGGAAAGACCTGTCACAATGTCAGCGCCGACGACGCCATGGACTATGTGGGCGGCTACACCATCGCCAACGATGTCTCCGCGCGCGACTGGGTGGCAGACATTTTCTCGGCGACCGAGCCCTTCCCGGCGATCCTCGCCTGGGAGCGCAACATCATGGGCAAGAACTTTTCCACCTTCACGCCCTGCGGACCGGTGATCGCCACACCCGACGAGATCGACGATCCCCACAACCTGCTGCTGGAATTCCGCCTCAACGGCGAGGTCATGCAATCCTCGCGCACCGACGACCTGATCTTCGATATTCCCCAGATCGTGTCCTATTTCTCCCAGTGGTACCGGTTCGAGCCGGGCGACATCGTCACCACGGGAACGCCCTCGGGCGTGGGCGCCGGGCGCAAGCCGCAGGTGTTCATGAAACCGGGCGACCGCGCGGAGGTCAGTCTGGAAGGTGTCGGGACGCTTTCAAATCCGGTGATCGCCGGTTAAAAGAAGTCTCTGTAATCGTACGGTTTTCCTCGTAACGAGCCAGTGCGAGCATACACATGTACCGCAAGACGTCCCTGCTCATCCTCGCCGCCGCCACGCTTGTCGCGTGCACGGTCGGCCGTGACTGGTCCACCTACCGGATTCGCGTCGTTACCGACCCCAAGGGCGCAGAGTGCTAATTCGAACGCGACGGGGTCATCACCCAGGCGCCGGAACCTACTCCGGTTGACCTCACCATGACCTCCATCGGCGAGGATGTCGGTGTCGTGTGTTCAAAGGAAGGCTTCAAGGCTGGCTCCTCGACCGTGACCGGCGGGTTCTTCACCGACAACTTCCTGCGCTTTAACCGGCACACGCCGCGCACGGCCGAAACCACTGTTTACATTCGTCTCGCCCCTATTGATTCCAATGAGGAATCGACCTCCTACGACGGCGATGGTGCGAGCGGACAGCGCGGGTTCTCCTTCCGCTAGCGTCTTCCGGCGGTTGGCCGTTCCCGATCCGCAGACGGTCGGGCCCGTTTGATCATCACGATCCTGCTTCGAAAATCTCACGGTGGCGCGCGAACGCGACATCCAGAAGCTCATCGGGATCGCGCTGCCACCAGTTTCGGGCAGAGAACAGCTCCAGCTCGACGAACCCGACATAGCCGGCCTCACGCACCCGGTCATGCATGCCCCGCAGGTCGATCTCGCCGTCGCCGGGCATGCCCCGGTCATCACCCGTGATTGATGTTGTCTCGTGCAGCCAGTCACTGACCTGGAACGAGTAGATCCGGCCCCTCGCGGCCTTCAGGGACGCATCGAGGTCCGGATCCCACCAGACATGGTAGGCATCGACAATCAGGCCGACCCCGTCGCCCAGTTCGGCGCATATTTCATTGGCCATGCCAAGCGTGCTCCAGATGCAGCCCGTAGCGACCCGCATCGGGTGGATGGCCTCCAGCCCCATGCGCACCCCGGCCCCGCGGGCTTCAGGCAGCAGCTTTTCCAGCGCCTCGCGTGCCCGCGCGCGGGCCCCGGCCAGATCGCGCGAGCCCTGGGGTACACCGCCGCAGATCATCGCCAGATGGGAGGCATCCAGCTTCGCCGTGACGTCCAATGCGCGCAGGTTTTCGTCATGGTTGGCGGTGATACGCGCGGGATCGCTGTCGGTCAGCGACGCGCAGCGCGACACGCCCAGCACCTGAAGACCCGCGTCCGAGATCAGGCGCGCGGCCCGGTCCGGGCCGTACGCCTCGATATCAGAGCGGCGGACCGTCAGCGCGCGGATACCGCGCCGCGCGAATCCTTCCACGGCCTGTTCGAAATTCCACTGGCGCTCCACGGTGCCCTGATGGATCGCGAAGGTTTCCGGCGCCAGCTCCATCAGTCGCCCGGCTTCAGATGGCCGTCACGGCGGGCATAGAGATTGTCGTCCGCGTACCCCATCGTTTCGGGACGGCCGCGGCCGAGCATGACCTGGAACCAGACCGGCTCCAGGCTGTTGTTGTCGTAACCGTGGATCACGCCCGGCGGACAGGAGATGCATTCCCAAGGGCCCAGTCGCGTTTCCAGGCGGTTGCCATCCTCGTCCTCGACGAACACGTCGAGATGCCCCTTCAGGACGAAGAACGTCTCCTCCACCTCATGGGTATGGGCGGCGTTTCCCTGGCCCGGCTCCACATACATGATCGACAGTGTGTGGGCGCGCGCAGGGATGACAGTGGGGTCGTCATGCTTGCCCGAACCGCCCGCCCCGATGAAGCGGTGCTGGGCGCGTTTGTAACCCTCGATCTTCGCATCCTCGAAAGCCTCCCAGTCGGGCACCTTGTCCCGGAAGCGGCCGACATAGCGGTCCATGATCTCTTCGAGCGTGGCGTCTGCCAGTTCGGGCGGACGGGGGTACCGGGCAACGCTCATGGGAACTCTCCAGATGAATGCTGTTCGATTGTTCGGATCGAACCATGCGGGCCGGCCCCGGTCAAACGGTCTGCGCTAGCGGCGACGCAGCGAGTAGTCGATGGGCACAACGATGTCGATATAAGCGGCAGTCATGCCGCTGGTGAAGGCGGGCAGTGGCTGGGCACGCTGCAACAGCGCCTCGGTCTCCCGGTCGAGCAGCACAAAGCCGGAGCTTTTTCGAATCTCGTGAGAGACCACGCGGCCATCGCGCGAGGCACGGAAGTACAGATACACGACACCCTCCAAGCGCTTGCGGCGCGCCTCACGCGGATAGGTTTTGTGACGCTCCAGCCAGGCCCGAAGACGTCCCGCATAGCGGTCCGACACCACGCCCGCCACACCGCCGCCGACCGCGTCGCGCGCGTCTTCGGAATCCGAAGCTAGTCCAGCAGCGCGCGCAGCAAATCCGCGTTGGACGGATCGGCGGGTAGTTCGCCGCGTTCGACCTGCATGGCAATTTCGACCAGCCGCGCGTTGACCGGCGCCGCGCCGCCCAGCTTCGCCTGCTTGCGCACCACCAGCCCGTTGATGTCGTCCACCTCGGCCCGGCGGTCCTTCAGCCAGTCCTGCAGGGTCGCGACCCTGGTGTCGGGCAGGGTCCAGGAATTCAGCACCGCGTCGAACAGCACGTTGGCATAGGTGTCGGGATCGTTCGCCTCGACGCGCTCATGGCCGAAGATCGGCACCAGCTCGCAGCCCAGCCCCATCGCCGTGCGCACCGCCTCGCGGCCCGCCTCGGCCATCACGTCGCGGATGCCCGGCACCGCCACAGCATCGGCCAGCGGCAGGCCCAGGATCGACGACGGCAGAAACTCCGCTGCGTTGACCACCAGCTTCATCCATTTGGCAGAACGGATATCCTCCTTGATCTCGACCTTGCCGGCATGAACCAGGATTTCCGCGACCTCCGGCTCACGCCCGCGCGCCGTATCGTCGAAGGCCCCGATGCCGAACCAGGTGCCTTCCGGGCCGGTCTGGCGGGTGACCACGCCAGGCTCGTGCAGCCCCGCCGCCACCTCGATCACCGCGCCGATGGTGCGTGCCGGCCCCATGATCTCGGCCACGTCGTCGATGGTCATGCCGTTCTGCAGGCCGACAACCAGCCCGTCCGGCGCGACCAGCGGCTTTATCAGTTCGCACACCCAGCGCGTGTCGTAGGCCTTCACGCCCAGGAAGACGACATCGAAGGGTTCGCGCAACTCCGCCACCTCGCAGACATGATAGGCGTCCACCTGGGTAGTGACCGTCTCCTCGTCCGGTACCTCGACCCGCAGCCCGTGGGCGCGCATCGCCTCCACATGGGCCGGCCATTGCTCGATAAAGGTGACATCCAGTCCGGCATTGACCATGTCGGCCCCGAACGCCGCACCGTTCGCGCCGGTGCCGACCACGGCAATTTTCCTGTCGGACATACGTTTCCCCCCGATACGATTTTGGCCCAGTCCGGGCTGTTCCAGCGCGCATTCTGGACGCGCGGCACGGTTTCGCAAAACTGCCGCCGCGAAATTGAATACCAGTCAGAGATGTGGGGGAAAGTGGCGCGCCCGGGAAGATTCGAACTCCCAACCTCCTGATCCGTAGTCAGACGCTCTATCCAGTTGAGCTACGGGCGCTTCGCCAAAAGCGGGCGGACGCTAATCAAAAGGATTCCCGATTGCAAGACCGCTTGTTCGCATTCGCGAAAGAACCCGCGCGCGGGTGCGAAATATCCTCGCGCAGAGGGCTTGCAAAGTGGCCGCAATCCAGCCAAAACCAGCTTGCCGCGCTACGGGGCAATCGGTAACATCGCGCCCAACCAATTGGCTATTCAGCAATTTTTGCGCTGCCGCCGCGGGGGCGGACCTTCAAGCAAGGACGGCGCAGGGGCACCGAGGGACAAGGGAGCGGATGATCAAAAAACGCACCTGGTCGGCAATCGCCGGCGCAGCGCTACTTTTGGCAGGCTGCGAATTTACCGACGACGCACTTATTCCGTCCCTCACCGGCGAGGATCCGGCGGGCGGCGAGCGCGTTGAGATTCCTGCGAGCGCGGCGGAGAGCAACCGCGCGCCGACCCTCGGCGCGGGCAATTTCGAGCCCTCCGGCGTCACCACCGGACAGCCCACCGGCACCGAAGTGGGACGCCGCGTGGACCGGCTGCGCGGCGACCTGGAGCGCCTCCAGCTCAGCGTCAGCAACGACAATTCCGAACTGCAGACCCTGCGTTCGCAGATGGTCGCGGACGCCCAGCAGTATCAGGGCCTGACCGCCGACATCCAGGCGAAGCTGCAGGTCGGCACGACCCCGGGCAACCCGAACCTGGTAAACGCCTGGACCCAGTCCCAGACGACGCTGGAACGCATCGCCGACAGCGTGGGCCAGATGAACGCGCTGTCCAACAAGGTCGCCAACGACAGCTCGCTGGCCGCCTTCATCCTCGAATCCGTGCGCGCCACCTATGGCCTGACCGGCGCGGTCGATGAAGACCACCGCCAGCTCGCCGTGCTTGAGGACGAGACCAACCGCACCGTCGTGCTGATCGACCGTCTGCTCAACGAGCTGAACGAGGACATCGCGCGCCAGACCAACTACGTCAGCCGCGAGCGTGCGGACCTGACCGTGCTGTCTGTCGCCGTGAAGAACGGCGAACTTTTCGGCAGCAGCCTCGCGAACCGCGCCTATGGCACCGCCGCTCCGGCGCGCGGCGCCGCGACCGTGGGCAATCTCTCGAACCGCCGACCGCTGGTGGTCATCCGCTTCGACCGGCCGAACGTGCCCTACAAGGAGCCGGTGTTCTCCGCCGTCAGTGAAGCGCTCAACCGCCGTCCAGGCTCCGTCTTCGACGTGGTCTCGATCGTGCCCCAGCGCGGCACACCCGCGCAGGTCGCGCTCAACGCCAACCAGGCGCGGCGCAATGCCGAGCAGGTGGTGCAGACGCTGGTCGAGATGGGCCTGCCGAGTGATCGCGTGTCGCTGAACTCCACGTCGAGCGGCCAGGTCGCGAACAACGAGGTTCACATCTACGTTCGCTGACGCCGGTTTCGCGTCAGCGGGCGGGTGAACCCCGCTCCGCTCAATCGCTGTAGGAATCGCGCTCGTCGAGCGCGTGGTCGAACTCCTCGAGTTGCCTGGCCACGCGCTCGTAGATGTCCGCGGCCGGAACGCCGGTG
>Ga0181588_10001098_pt1 | contig 24122 bp, 16 predicted proteins | sample 071ome_26_FD_148607 | JGI IMG/M metagenome (GOLD analysis project Ga0181588, IMG submission 148607) | Coastal salt marsh microbial communities from the Groves Creek Marsh, Skidaway Island, Georgia - 071409BT metaG (spades assembly) | ecosystem: Environmental > Aquatic > Marine > Intertidal zone...
GCGTACCCTTTCCTCAGAGCAGGCGCACCACAGCGACGCTCTTCGGAAGGGGGCCGCACCGCTCCACGGCTCAAGCAGCATGCAGTGAGCCCGGGGTGAGCGACAGTCCCGGACTGAGGTAGGACACGCGGAGCCAAGGCTCCGCCCAAGGAGGCATCTGATGCCGCGCGACAAGATCATCCTCGCCTGCACCGAGTGTAAGGAGAGGAATTACGACACCACGAAGAACAAGCGGCTCCACCCCGAACGGGTCGAGTTCCGCAAGTACTGCCCGCGGTGCCGTACGCACAGGCCGCACAAGGAAACGAAGTAGTGTCTGCGCTCGAGAAGGCGAAAGGGACGCGCACCTTCATCGAAGAGTGCTATGTCGAGCTCCAGAAGGTCACATGGCCGGACATGGAACAGCTCCGGTCCGCGACCATCGTGGTGCTGGTGTTCACGATGGCTGTGTCGCTGGTGATCTGGCTGATGGACAAAGCGTCGAGCTTCGTGATCAACGCGATCATGGGGATCTTCGGAGCCTGACATGAACACGACGACCGACACCCGCTGGTACGCCGTCCAGACGTATTCCGGACACGAGAACAAGGTTCAGCGCCTCATCCAGCTCAAGATCGACGAGGGCGAGGGGGAGGGTGAACTGCTGGACGTGCTCGTTCCAACCCAGGAGGTCTTGGAGATCCGGAACGGAAAGCGGGTCACGGTCACGCGGCGCCTGTACCCGGGCTATGTCCTGGTGCACATGGCGCTGAACGAGCGCACGTCGCACGCGATCAACAACATCCAGGGCGTGATCAAGTTCGTCGGCTCGGGCAAGGCGCCCCAGCCGCTGCGCGAGGACGAGATCAACAAGATCCTCGGCGTCGAGATCGAGTCCGAGGACAAGGCACAGGAAGAGATCCCCTTCCACATCGACCAGGTGGTCGAGGTCACGAAAGGCCCGTTCACCGACTTCTCCGGCACGGTGCAGGAAGTCTATCCCGACAAGGGTAAGGTGAAGGTGGAGGTGTCGCTCTTCGGCCGTCCGACCTCGGTTGAGCTCGACTACACGGATCTCAAGGGATATTAGAGCGGGAACACCAGGATCATGGCCAAGAAAGCGATCGGATTCATCAAACTCCACGTTCCGGGCGGGCAGGCAAATCCAGCCCCCCCGGTCGGCCCGGCGCTCGGTGCGCACGGTGTCAACATCATGGAGTTCTGCAAGCAGTTCAACGCGAAGACCTCCGACAAGCAGGGGATCACGACCCCGGTCGAGATCACGGTCTACGCGGATCGGTCCTTCACCTTCATTACGAAGACGCCGCCCGCGGCGGTGATGATCAAGAGGGCGATCAGCCTTCCGAAGGGGTCGGGTGAGCCGAACCGTGAGAAGGTCGGCACCATCACCCGCGCTCAGCTCGCGGAGATCGCCGAAACGAAGATGGAAGACCTCAATGCGAACGATATCGATGCTGCGGTCGAGATGATCGCCGGCACCGCGCGTTCCATGGGAGTCGTCGTAGAAGGTTAGTCCGGGACGTGGTCCCGCCCGAGTACCACCGCATGAGAGCCGTCAGCGGTGGGAGGGTCAACGAAGCGGCTCGTGAACAGGATGCCAAAGAAAGGGAAACGCTACGGGGCGGCACGCTCGGCCGTGCCTACCGGCGTGAGAATGGCTCCGGGTGACGCGGTGAAGCTCGTACGCGAGCTCGCCACCGCGAAATTCGACGAATCCGTCGACGTCGCTACGCGTCTGGGAGTCGACCCCCGGAAGGCGGATCAGCTGGTCCGTGGCACCGTCGTCCTTCCGCACGGAACCGGGAAGTCGGTTCGGGTCCTGGCGATCGTCCAGGGTGAGAAGGAAGCCGAAGCCAATGAGGCCGGCGCCGACTACGTCGGGGTCGAGTACGTCGAGAAGATTCAGGGGGGCTGGCTCGACTTCGATGTCTGCGTCGTCACCCCCGATCTGATGGGGAAGGTCGGCCCGCTGGGCCGCGTTCTCGGCCCCCGTGGCCTGATGCCGACGCCGAAAGCCGGAACGGTCACGTTCGACATCGGACGGGCGGTTCAGGAGATCAAGGCGGGAAAGATCGAGTTCCGTGTCGACAAGACCGGGAATGTGCACGCCCCGATCGGGAAGGCTTCGTTCTCCGATGAGCAACTCGAGGAGAACCTCGTCGCCTTCATGGATCAGATCATGAGGTCGAAGCCGTCTGCGGCCAAAGGCACCTACCTCAAGAGTGTTACGGTCTCCAGCACCATGGGGCCGGGCGTAGCCATCGACACCAACGCGTGGAGGGGCTGATGGATCGCGCCACCAAAGAGACGTTCGTGGAGGAGCTGAAGGAACGCATGGATCGCGCTCCGGTGATGTACCTCACGGACTTCACAGGACTGAACGTGAAGGCGATGACCGAACTCCGCGCGACGCTGCGGAAGTCGGGCGCCGAGTACGTCGTCGTGAAGAACCGGCTCGCGAAGCGCGTCTTCGAGGAGTCGGAGTCGCTGCCGGACATCAGCGAGAGCCTCGTCGGGCCTACCGGGTTCGTCTTCGGCTACGAGGATGCCGCGGCGGCCGCGAAGGCACTGAGCGACTTCGCCAAGGATCACGACAAGAAACCCGCCTTCAAGCTGGGGGTCATGGAGAACAAGGTTCTCCAACCCGAGCAGGTGGAAAAGATCGCGAATCTCCCGCCGCGCGAGCAGCTGCTCGCAGAGCTTGCAGGTGCCATGGAAGGCCCGATGGCCGCACTGGCGTCCGCACTCGGTGCGAAGCTTCAGGAGATGGCCGGTCTGATCGACGCGCTCAAGGACGAGCGCGCAAAGGCAGGTTGAGCCCGCATCCCGGGCAGGTAGCACGAGGGACGCGGGCGCGTTCCTGGTAATTCACAGGTTCAAACCAGAAACCGACACGACGTCGGTGGACATCAGGAGACAGGAAAAATGGCGAATCAGGAAGAGTTGCTCGAAGCGATTGGTGGCATGACGGTTCTCGAGCTCTCCGAGTTCGTTGACGCCTTCAAGGAGAAGTTCAACGTCACGGCCGTCGCGGCGCCCGTCGCGGTCGCCGGTGGTGCCGGTGCCGGTGCGGACGCCGGTGCAGCCGAAGAGAAGGACGAATTCGACGTCGTTCTCGCGGGTGTTGGCGACAAGAAGATCCAGGTCATCAAGGTCGTGCGTGAGCTGACCGGCCTGGGCCTCAAGGAGGCCAAGGAGCTGGTGGATGGAGCTCCGGGCACCGTGAAGGAAGGTGCCTCCAAGGAAGAGGCCGAGGAGATGAAGGCCAAGCTCGAGGACGTCGGCGCCAACGTCGAGCTCAAGTAAGGCGGCCCAGGTCAGCGAGTGCCTCGGCATTCGTACCCGGGCAGAACACCCGGAGCGGATCGGTCGACGATCGCAGCTTCGGACGCGGCTTTGTGCCGCGTGACAACTCGGGCCAGCACGGGACCCGGCTGCGGGCACCCCTCGGAAGAGGTGTGCCTGCGGTCGGGACTCGCGCGCTTGTCCCAATTCGAACATGACCACGCACTTCGCCTGCGCTCGCAGGTGAGGTCGTAAGGGGGACGCACGTTGGAACTGCGCAAGGATAACCGGCCGATTCTGAGCTTCGCGAAGCTTAAGTCCGTCATGCCGATGCCCAATCTGCTGGATGTCCAGCTCCGCTCGTTCGAGAAGCTCGTGGAGCAGGATCCGGAGGAACAATGGGATTTCGGGCTCGATCGCGTCTTCGGGGAGATCTTCCCGATCGAGGATGTGAACGAGTACTTCATGCTCGAATACGTCTCATGCACGCTCGGTGAACCGAAGTACTCCGTCGAGGAGTGCATCGAGCGAGACATGACGTATGCGGCACCGCTGAAGGCGACGCTGCGCCTCATCGTCTGGGAGCAGCCCGAGGAGGACGAGGAACAGCCCAAAAAGCGGAAGAAGAAGAAGGTCTCGACGCCGATCGAGGAGCGGGTCACGCAGGACATCATCGAGAAAGAGGTATACCTCGGTGATCTCCCGCTCCTGACCGAACTCGGGACGTTCATCATCAACGGTGCGGAGCGGGTGGTGGTGAGCCAGCTGCACCGCTCGCCGGGTGTCGTGTTCGAAGAGAGCATTCACCCGAACGGCACGAAGCTGTTCAGCGCGCGGATCATTCCTTTCCGCGGGTCGTGGGTCGAGTTCACGCTCGACATCAACGACATCTGCTACGTCCACATCGACAAGAAGAAGAAGTTCCCGGCGACCGCGCTTCTGCGTGCGCTCGGGTACTCGACCGATGCCGACATCTTCAACCTCTACTACGACGTAGAGGTCGTGAAGCTGGGCAAGTTCGATGACGCCAAGAAGCAGGAGATCGAGGGCAAGGTCATCGCCGAGGAGTTCGTTGATCCGGAGACCGGCGAGATCCTGATCGACAACGGCGAGGAGATCGAGGAAGAGGTCATCGAGATCCTCGAGCGCCTCGGCGTCAAGAAGATCAAGCTGTACAAGAGTGATCGTGAGACGGCTCGTGGTGAGAGCCCCATGATCAAGAACACCATCAAGAAGGACCCCACGGAGGACGAGGGAGAAGCGCTCAACGCGATCTACTCGCTACTCCGTCCGGGTGATGCCCCGAACATCGAGACCGCGCGTGAGGCGCTCGAGCGGGTCTTCTTCAACCCGAAGCGCTACGACCTAGGTCGTGTCGGGCGATACAAGATCAACCAGCGTCTTCAGGTGGACGTGCCCCGGAGCGAGACGGTCCTCACCAAGGACGACTTCGTATCGATCGTCGGGCACCTGATCGAGCTCAACGAGGGGCGCGGGTACACGGACGACATCGATCACCTCGGAAACCGCCGTGTGCGCACCGTGGGTGAGCTGATCGCGAACCAGTTCAGCGTCGGCCTCAGCCGGATGGCGCGCCTGGTCAAGGAGCGGATGTCGATCAACACGGATCCCGAGAAGATCAACATCGACGATCTGGTCAATGCACGGACCGTGTCGGCGGTGATCCAGGCCTTCTTCGGGTCCAGCCAGCTCTCGCAGTTCATGGATCAGACGAACCCGCTGGCCGAGATGACGCACAAGCGTCGTCTGTCCGCGCTGGGGCCGGGTGGTCTTACGCGTGAGCGCGCGGGCTTCGAGGTCCGGGACGTTCACTATTCGCACTACGGCCGGATGTGTCCGATCGAGACCCCCGAGGGTCCGAACATCGGTCTCATCACGTCGCTGACGACGTACTCGCGTATCAACGACCTGGGCTTCGTCGAGACGCCCTACCGGAAGGTGAAGAAGGGCAAGGTCACGAACGAGATCGAGTGGTTGTCCGCGAACGAGGAAGAAGAGTCCCGGATCGCGCAGGCCAACGCGCCGCTCGACGCCAAGGGCAACTTCAAGAACGAGTATGTTCTCTGCCGCGAGCGGGGCGACTTCCCGCTGCTGAAGCCGGAGAACATCGAATACATGGACGTGGCCCCGGACCAGCTGGTTTCGGTTGCGGCGGCTCTGATTCCGTTCCTCGAGCACGACGACGCCAACCGGGCGCTCATGGGCTCGAACATGCAGCGCCAGGCCGTCCCGCTCCTCTACACGGACGCGCCCCTCGTCGGGACGGGTCTGGAGGCGAAGGTGGCCTCCGACTCCGGTGCCGTGATCACGGCACGCCGCGGTGGAACCGTGGTGCACGTGACGGCCGACGAGATCGTGGTCGACACGGGCACGATCGCGCCGGGCTCCGGTGAGCAGCCGCTCGCCAAGCTGGCCCAGTACGATCGTTACCGTCTGCGGAAGTACTGGCGGACGAACCAGGACACGGCGATCAACCAGCGTCCGCTGGTGAAGATCGGCGAGGAGGTTCACCCGGGCGACATCATCGCCGACGGTCCGAGCACGGATCAGGGTGAGCTCGCCCTCGGTCGAAACCTCCTGGTCGCGTTCATGCCGTGGTACGGGTCGAACTTCGAGGATGCCATCGTCATCAGCGAGAAGCTGGTGAAGGACGACGTCTTCACCTCGATCCACATCCAGGAGCTGGAGCTCCACGTCCGCGACACAAAGCGCGGCATGGAAGAGATCACGCGCGAGATCCCGAACGTGGCCGAAGAGAGCCTCGTGGACCTCGACGAGCGCGGCATCGTCCGCGTCGGTGCCCGCGTGAAGGCCGGCGACATCCTGGTCGGGAAGATCACGCCGAAGGGTGAGACGGAGCTCTCTCCGGAAGAAAAGCTCCTCACCGCGATTTTCGGTGAGAAGGCGAAGGACGTGAAGGACTCGTCCCTTCGGGTCTCGCCCGGCATGTCGGGGACAATCATCGACGTGAAGATCTTCAGCCGCCGGATCGATGATCCGCTCCTCGAGAAGGAGCACGGCGTGAAGATCGGTGATCTCCGCGCCATGGAGCGTGAGGAAATCCAGCGCATTCAGGATGCGCGCGACGAGGAGCTCCGCACGGTCCTGCAGCGGCAGACGGTCGCCCTGATGCTGAAGAAGGGAACGGTTGAGCCGATCCTCGACGAGGGCACGAAGTTCTCGAAGGAGATCATCGACGGCATCAACTTCAAGCGCGTCGATCTCAAGACTTTCAAGCTCCAGAACAAGGACGCCAGCGAGCGTCTGCGCCGCGTGTGCGACGAATCCGATCGCCGCATTCAGCGTGTGAAGGAGCGGACCGAAGAGCAGATCGACAAGGTCTTCCAGCCCGACGAGTTGCCGCCGGGTGTGGTCCAGCTCGTGAAGGTGTATGTCGCCGAGAAGCGGAAGATCTCCGTCGGTGACAAGATGGCTGGTCGCCATGGAAACAAGGGCATCATCGCCCGGATCGTGCCGGAGGAGGAGATGCCGTTCCTCCCCGACGGGACTCCGGTGGAGATCGTCCTGAACCCGCTCGGTGTGCCGTCCCGCATGAACGTCGGGCAGATCCTGGAGACCCACCTCGGGTGGGCGGGCCGTGTGCTCGGCTTCGAGTCGAAGACGCCGGTCTTCCAGGGGGCGACCGAAAACGAGGTGGGTGCGCTGCTCAAGCTCGCCGGGCTCCGGTGGGTCGACGAAGCGCTCAACCTGCGCGCCGAGTCGCCGACGTCGCGTGAAGACATCACGACGATGGTCGAGATCGCGGGCGTGCTGCCGGTGATCATGGCGGGCGGTGACGACGAGTCCGATGGTGCGGACCCGGTCGGTCACACGCACGGGATTGGCCAGTCGCTCGACGCATACCTCGGGGCCAAGCTGTCGAAGAAGCAGGAGAAGTACTTCGACAAGGTCGTCGCCTTCCTCCTCGACGCCGCCGATGAGATCTCGGAGCGGAAGGGTGAGAAGATGAGCGATCTTTTCCCCGCGATTCAGAAGCTCAAGGGTCGTTCCACCGTGAAGTCGGGACTCGACGACGCGGTGGTCGAGCTCCTCGAGCACGCCGAGATCTTCCCGAACGGAAAGATCTGGCTCCGCGATGGCCGCAGCGGCCGGAAGTTCGACTTCCCGGTCACGGTCGGCGCGATCTACATGCTCAAGCTGAGTCACCTCGTGGACGACAAGATCCACGCGCGCTCGATTGGGCCGTACTCGCTCGTTACGCAGCAGCCGTTGGCCGGTAAGGCTCAGTTCGGCGGACAGCGTTTCGGTGAGATGGAGGTGTGGGCTCTCGAAGCGTACGGCGCCGCGCATACGCTGCAGGAGATCCTCACCGTCAAGTCAGACGACGTCCAGGGCCGCTCGAAGGTCTATGAGGCCATCGTGAAGGGCGACAACCTGCCCAAGCCGGGCATCCCTGAGTCGTTCAACGTTCTCGTGAAGGAACTCCAGGCCCTCGGCCTCTCCGTCACCCTCGGAGAGGAGGAGTAAGAGATGATCGATTTCCCCAGGACCCGCGATCAGCGTTCGGCCGACTTCGAGTTCATCCAGGTCCGACTCGCCTCTCCGGAGGAGATTCGTTCCTGGTCGTTCGGTGAGGTCATCAAGCCGGAAACGATCAACTACCGTTCCTTCAAGCCGGAACGCGACGGACTCTTCTGCGAGCGCATCTTCGGTCCCGTAAAGGACTGGGAGTGCCACTGCGGTAAGTTCAAGCGCATCCGTTTCCGCGGTCACGTATGTGATCGCTGCGGCGTGGAGGTCACGCTCTCGAAGGTCCGGCGTGAGCGCATGGGCCACATCGAGCTGGCCGTCCCGGTCGCGCACATCTGGTTCTTCAAGACGCTTCCGAGCCAGCTGGGTTATCTGCTCGGCATGACGCTGCGTGACCTCGAGAAGGTCATCTACTACGCGGCCTATGTCGTTACGAATCCGGGCAAGCAGGAGGTCGAATTCCAGCAGTTGCTCGACGAAGACGAGTACTACGACCTCCGTGTGAAAGCCCGTGAGGAAGGGGACGACGAGTTCAAGGCGGAGATCGGTGCCGAAGCGGCCCGCACGCTCCTGCAGATGCTCGACGATCCCGATAAGAAGAAGATCAAGGACCGCAATGCGGACGGCCGTGGACTCGACCGTCTCGCCGAGTGGCTCCGGTACGAGATCGCCAACGAGACCTCCCAGCACCGGAAGAAGAAGAAGCTGAAGAGGCTCAAGGTCGTGGACGCGCTGCGCACGTCCGGTGACACGCCGGACACGCGCAACAAGCCCGAATGGATGATTCTCGACGTGATTCCGGTCATTCCGCCAGATCTACGTCCACTCGTTCCGCTCGACGGTGGGCGCTTCGCGACGTCCGATCTGAACGACCTGTACCGCCGGGTCATCAACCGGAACAACCGGCTCAAGAAGCTCATCGACATGCGTGCGCCGGAGGTCATCCTCCGCAATGAGAAGCGCATGCTGCAGGAGTCGGTCGACGCCCTCTTCGACAACGGTCGTCGTTCGAAGGCGATCCGGGGACGCGGAAAGCGGCCGCTCAAGTCGCTCTCCGACATGCTCAAGGGCAAGCAGGGCCGCTTCCGGCAGAACCTGCTCGGAAAGCGCGTGGACTATTCCGGCCGTTCGGTCATCGTCGTCGGACCGGAGCTCAAGCTCCACCAGTGCGGTCTGCCGAAGGCGATGGCGGTCGAACTCTTCAAGCCGTTCATCATCCACGAGCTCGAGAAGCGTGGTGAAGCCGAGACGGTGAAGCGCGCCAAGAAGATCGTCGAGAAGGAAGATCCGAAGGTCTACGAGGTCCTCGAGGACATCATCAAGGACCACCCGGTTCTTCTGAACCGTGCGCCGACGCTTCACCGACTAGGAATCCAGGCGTTCGAGCCGGTGCTCGTCGAGGGTAAGGCGATCCGCCTTCACCCCCTCGCGTGTGCGGCGTTCAACGCGGACTTCGACGGTGACCAGATGGCGGTGCACCTGCCGCTCTCGTTCGAGGCGCAGCTCGAGGCTCGTGTCCTCATGCTCTCCTCGAACAACATCCTGCTTCCGTCGAACGGCCGTCCGGTCGCGGCACCGACGCAGGACATGGTCATCGGGTCGTACTACCTGACCAACCCGGGTCTGCAGATTGGTGATCTCGAGCGTGTCGCCAATGACACCAAGGTCGCCAAGAGCCGCCGTGAGAAGGCCGACGAGCAGCTCAACGAGATCTACGCCGATGCGCCTCGCTACTCCTCCTATGGGGACGTGGAAATGGCGCTGGCGCAGGAGCGGGTGACGTTCAACTCGCCGGTCTGGTACTTCGTGTCCGCTGAGTTCGGCGGGGTCGAGGAGAAAGATGCGCGCTGGGAGCGGACGACCGCCGGACGCGTGCTCTTCAACTCGATCATCCCCGACGAGCTGGGCTTCATCAACAAGACGTTCGGCAAGCGTGAGCTGGGAGACCTCGCGTTCGAGTGCTTCACGGTGACCGGCATGGGCCGTACCACCGAGTTCCTCGACGCGATCAAGGACTTCGGGTTCCGCTACGCGACGATGGGTGGAATCTCCGTCGGCATCGAGGATCTTGAGGTCCCGGCCGAGAAGCGGGAGATCCTCGAGGAGGCCGACGAGCAGGTCGCGCGCTTCCAGAAGGCGTATGCGAGCGGCTTCATCTCGAACGGTGAGCGTTACAACAAGGTCATCGACACGTGGACGCACGCGAACAACGACGTCGCGGACGCGATGGTGCGCCACCTGGAGCGGTCACACGACGGCTTCAACCCGGTGTACATGATGATGACCTCGGGTGCGCGGGGTAACCGCGACCAGATGCGTCAGCTCGCCGGGATGCGTGGCCTTATGGCCAAGCCGCAGAAGAAGCTGACGGGTGGCATCGGCGAGATCATCGAGTCGCCCATCAAGTCGAACTTCCGGGAGGGTCTTTCCGTGGTCGAGTACTTCATCTCGACGCACGGCGCCCGGAAGGGTCTGGCCGATACGGCGCTGAAGACCGCGGACGCCGGATACCTGACACGTCGTCTCGTCGACGTCGCTCAGGACATGACGATCACGACGGAGGACTGCGGGACGATCCTCGGCCTCGAGATGACCGCGCTGAAGGAAGGCGAGGATATCATCGAGCCGCTGTCCGACCGCATTGTCGGCAACGTCGCGCTCGATGACATCTACGACCCGATCGACGGCGAGCTCATCGTCAAGGCGGGCAACCTCATCGTCGAGGAGCAGGCCGAGCAGATCGAAGATGCCGGGCTGCAGATGGTTCGCATCCGCTCCGTCCTCACCTGCGAGGCGAAGCGTGGTCTGTGCCAGAGGTGCTATGGCCGTAACCTGGCGACCATGAAGATGGTCGACGTCGGTGAGGCGGTCGGTATTCTCGCGGCACAGTCGATCGGTGAGCCCGGGACGCAGCTTACGCTGCGGACGTTCCACATCGGTGGTACGGCGTCGCGCATCGCGGCGCAGACCCAGCGCAAGTCGAAGATCGACGGCATCGTGGATCTCGAGCGCGTGACCACCGTCACGACGCCCGACGAGACGATCATCGTGACGTCGCGTGAGGGTGAGATTCTCCTCAAGACGCCGGAAGGCGCGGTTCGGAGTCGCCTCGCGGTTCCGTACGGTGCCACGATCGACATCGAGAAGGGGCAGGAGATTTCCGCGGGTGACCTGCTCTTCAGCTGGGACCCGTACTCCGAGCCGATGGTGGCGGACTCGAAGGGTGTCATCCACTTCCAGGACATCGTCGAGGATGTGACGATGCGCGAGGAGCTGGACGAATCCACGGGTCGCCGTCAGATGGTGATCATCGAGGACCGGGACAAGAAGCTCCACCCGACGATCGTCATCCGGAAGAACACGAAGAAGGCCGAGAAGCTGCGTGAGTTTATCGTCCCGGTCGGCGCCCAGTTGACCGTGAAGGACGGGGACGAGGTCGAGCTTGGTGACACCATCGCGAAGATCAGCCGCGAGGTGTACAAGACGCGCGACATCACCGGTGGTCTGCCGCGTGTCGCGGAGCTCTTCGAGGCCCGCAAGCCGAAGGATCCGGCCGTCATCACCGAGATCGACGGCAGCATCTCCTTCGGTGACATCAAGCGCGGTAAGCGTCAGATCCACGTCACGCCGGAGCAGGGTGAGCAGCGGACGTACGATGTGCCGGTCGGTAAGCACATGCGCGTCCACACCGGCGATGTGGTGCGGGCTGGAGACCGGATCTCCGAGGGCCCGGTCAACCCGCACGATATCCTCGCCATTAAGGGGCCGAGGGCCGTTCAGGAGTATCTGCTGAACGAGATCCAGGAGGTCTACCGGCTTCAGGGCGTGAAGATCAACGACAAGCACATCGGCGTGATCGTGCGCCAGATGCTGCAGAAGGTTCGTGTCACCGATGCTGGAGACACGGAGCTTCTGGAGGGCGAAAACGTCGACCGGACCGAGTTCCGGACGGTGAACACCGCGGCGATCGCGGACGGGAAGAAGCCGGCACGCAGTGAGCCGCTCCTGCTCGGAATCACCAAGGCGTCGCTCACCACCGAGTCGTTCATCTCGGCTGCTTCCTTCCAGGAGACGACCCGGGTGCTCACCGACGCGGCCGTTCGCGGTGCGAAGGACGAGCTCAAGGGTCTGAAGGAGAACATCATCATCGGCCACCTGATCCCGGCCGGTACCGGTATCCACCGGTACTCGAACGTCGAGTTCATGGTCGAGCAGTCGTACTATGACGAGGAGATCCTGCCTCTCGGCGAGCCGGGTGAGCTGGTGCCCGGACTCGGCATCGAGGGTGACGAAATCCTCGGGCTCGAGTAGGACGAAGCCTCTCGAGGCTTCAGGATTGGGCCCGGGTCGCGTGAGCGGCCCGGGCCTCGTTCGTCAGGGGGTCCAGTGAGTCGAATCGTCGTCGGGATCGCGGGTGGAAGTGCCTCCGGCAAGTCCACGGTGGTCCGCGAAGTCACCCGTCTGCTCGGTGTGGGTCGTGCGACCGTGCTCAGTCACGACGCCTACTACCATGATCTGTCACACCTCCCCATGGAGCGGCGGATCGAGGTCAACGTCGACCATCCCGACTCGCTGGAGACGTCTCTGCTGGTAGACCACATCGGCAGGCTCCGCTCCGGACAGCTCGTGGAGATGCCGGTGTACGACTACGTCTCCCAGACGCGTGCTGCCTCGGGCATCATGGTGGTGCCCGCTCCCGTCATCCTCGTCGAGGGTATGCTGACCCTGCACGAGGCTCGGCTACGTGACCTGATGGATCTCCGCGTATTCATCGACACGACACCGGAGCAGCGATTGGCTCGTCGAATTGCTCGAGACACCGTGGAGCGAGGGCGTGATCAGGGGGCAGTGGAGCATCAGCATGTGGAGCGGGTTCAGCCGATGCACGACGTCTTCGTGCAACCCTCCCGAGCTCACGCGAACCTCCTGCTGGACGGAGGTGGACGGAACGCAGAGGGGATCAGAGCGCTGGCTGATCGCATCGTGGGGCTGCTTGAGGGACGAGGAGCCTGAACCCGAGGAGTCCGCTCCGTCACACGAGCCCTCGCTCGATCGTTTCCCGGGTAGAGTGACTTCAACCCGGGGGTTTCATGGCCCGCTTCACGTTCGTACGCCAAGCCTGCATCGCGCTCCTCACGATCGCGTCGATCACCGCACCTGTGTCCGGTCAGGTGATCGGGCTGAAGACCGTGCCGCTCGCTGCGGGCGATCAATTCCTGATCTTTCCCTCGCAGAATCTCGGCATGGGCGGAACCTCGTTCGCCCTCCGGGACCCGCTGGCGGACCCGTTCGGTAACCCGGCGGCAGGGGTTCGGCTCACCGGATCACGACTGTTCAGTGTGCCGACGTTCTATTCGGTGTCCGACGAAAACGGGGGCGCCCGGACGATGCCGGTCGGAATCCACCTTCGATCCGAAGACTGGTTCGGTGGTGGGATGGTGGCGTTGCAGGACGTTGACCAGGGACGGGCCGCATCCAACTGGAACTGGCTGCCGCCCCTCGATGGGACATTCAGCCTTCCCAACCCGAACCTGCTGGCGGAGCGGTCAGCGACGAACCGGTTTGCGCAGCTCTTCCTGGGGCGCGAGCTCACCGACACGTGGTCGATTGGAGCAAGCGCCTTGCTGGTCGGGATCAACGCCACCGATGGCGTCGAGCAGCTGTATGCCAACGCATGGGACATCGTCGAGCACGGAAGCGTGACAGACTATCGGATCGGGCTCGTCGGAAGGCTAACGGGTGATCGGACGGTCGAAGTCGCGCTGGTGCGCAGCCACGCAGAGATGACGCAGGAAGTCACGTCGGTCGAGTGGGAGCTGACGGACAGCATGATGTGGTTGTGGACGCCGACGGTGGATGAAGAAGACCACCGCAACATCACGAAGACATGGGGTGGACAGGTCAGCTACCTGCAGCCGCTCGAAGCGGCTGGATGGACGGTGGGTGGGTCCCTCACCATCAATCGCAAGGATCACCCCAAGATCCCGACCTATGATCTCGTGGCGGTTCAGAACGCCGAGCGTCCGCCCATCCCGAGGGATCCCGGGAACAGCTGGGCCTTCGTGATCGGAGCCGGACTCGCGTACGAGGAAGGCCCGACGACCTTCGCGCTCGATGTCGCGTATGAGCCGGCCGTGAGTGACACCTGGGCCGACGAACTCGTGGACGTTACCGCCGCCGACGGGAGCGTCATCCCGGCTGGTGGACATACGGTCGACAACCACTTCGAGTTTGCCAACGCGTCTGCGAGGCTCGGACTGGATCAGCAGATCGCCGAGTCGTGGACGGTCCAGCTCGGCGTGCGTATGCGCTCCTACAGCTACCGCATGGAGCAGGAGGACTATGTCCTCGGTCTCGAGCGCAGCCTCACGCAGCAGTGGACGGAGTGGACTCCGTCGTGGGGCGTCTCGTACGACCTGGGTGGGATCGATCTCCGGTATATCGGCATGGCTTCTGCCGCAGGACATTTCCCCTTTCCGGGGCCTGGCGGGGACGAGCTCTGGATCAACGCCGCCGTACCGGAAGGAGATCAGCTTCTGGGTGGTGACATCCTCGCGCCACCGGCGGGTGGACTGGCTACACCGGACCAGACCACCCTCACGCACCGGCTCCAGATTTCGCTGCCGATTCGGTGAGGTGCCGGTTCCGCGGGCAGGACCACGGGGACCTCACCGCTGCCGACGAGCGGCTCCACGGGCTCAGACGACAATGCGCAGGAGCCTACTGAGGCGCCGGGAGATGCCCTCGTATCTGGGGAAGAGCTCCTCCAGCTCGTCCAGGTCGTCGATCCACTCCGAGAGCCCCACGATGATCAGGAAGTCCGGCAATCCGAAGAGGGCTGAGAATCCACCAACGACGAGAGCGACTTCACCGTCGAGCACGAGGCTCCGGGTATTCTGATTGTGTGAACCGATCGCGAAGAAGATGGCGATCCGGGCGCGCTCGGCCGGCGTGAGCTGCGTGGCGTAGCTCTGGAGGATGAGTCGAGTGGGCGGAAGCAGCTCCTCTGCCATGATCCGGAAATTGCGGTACTCGCCTCGGGCGAGAGACTGGTTCCGCTCCGCCAGCTCCCGGAAGTAGGTCAGGATTGGCTGCGCTACCTCGGGCATGGCGAGTAGTTCGTCCCATGCCTCCCGCGTGGCGAAGTAGTTCGCCTTCATGTGCAGCTTCGGCGGCTCGAATTCGCCGTCTGCCTCATAGTCGCGGGAATAGCCATTCTCGAGCAGCCGCGTGGCCTCGCGCTCCAGCTCGACGAGCACGTCGGGGTGGAAGCCGTAGAGCTCTCGCAACCACGGCGTCTGCTCGACGGTGGAGCTGAAGGCGAGAAGCTTACGTGCAACGTCACCGACGGGCAGGTCCGTGTTGTACAGCCCGACCTTGAGCAGGCCTCCGCCTTCGGCGAGCTCGCGCTCGAAGACCTCTCCGGCCACGACGACGCGAGTCAGCGCTTCCTGTGCCCGGGACATTTGCGGAAAGCCTGCGCTCGGTGCGTTGGCAATGGCGGGGGCGATGATCAGGGACCGGCCTCCTCGCAGTGCGTGACCGATCAGCATGGACGCCCAGAGGTGAGATCCCCAGATGGAGTCGGGAGCCTTGATCACGGATCCCGGGGGCATCAGGGTGTACAGCGTGGCTTTGAAGATGGACACCGCCTTGAAGCGGAAGCCGATCTGGTTGTGGAGCTGCATGTCCTCCCCCCACTCGGCACCCATGGAGGCCACGGTATCCGCGATCGCCTGATCGTAGTTGGCACCTCGCTCCTTCGGGCGCAGCTCCCACGGTACCTCACGGTCCGTGATCCCCTGATTCAACAGCAACTGGCGCGCCGCGTCCTTCAGAGACAGGAGGACCGGACCCTGGACCATCATGGCACGGTCTTCCCACGACGCGCCGACGTAGTGCTCACCCACGCCCATTCCCGTATAGATCGCCTGGCCCTTGTACGGGTCCCCCTCGGTCACGTCGTAGAACGCGATCTTGCGATGGTCCCGCATCACGACGTCGGGCAGGCCCATGAAGAATGGGAAGATCTCGTTGGTCCAGAATGTGGCGTCGGGCGGGTTCGTCACGTTCACGTGGACCTTCACGACGTTCTCGATCCACCCGGTGCCAAAGTGCAGGGATTGTGACTGCATCAGCTCGGAGTTGGCGACCGCGAAGCGCAGTTCAGTCTGAAGCCCGGAGATCGAGTCCTCCCATGCCCTGAACTCGTCCGGGAGCTCGATCTCGTGATGCAGCGGATCCTGAAGCAGGTCGAGCCACAGTCTCCCCTGGTTCGCCTGGAAGTACATCTGGTCGATGAAGATCAGGTACTGCGGGATCTTACCGACGGTGTCGTACGCGCTGACGCGCTCGATCAGCGCGGGGAAGTAGGAGTCGACGACCTGCTTGAAGCCTTCTTCGTCCGGATCTCCTTCACTGTCGTAGCCGCGAAAGTCGTGGATCCAGAGAACGTGATAGTCCTCCGTCTCCCGGATCATTCGTGTCAGTTCCGCCTGGAACTGATCGTTCTCGATGTACCACCGCTGATTCCCGCGTGTGAACGTCTCCCGGGTTGCACGTTCTACAAGCGCATTGAGTTCACGCTGTTCATCGTGCTGATGTGGTTCCAGTGCCAGTTGGAAGGGGAGCCATACCATGCGGGAGTCGAGCCATTGCTCCCGATTCCTCGCGCGAACCTGCTCCACGACGTCGAGGATCTGCGCGAAGGTCCACGTCGTTGCCCGAAGCTGATTGAAGTCGAGTGAGGTTTCGCTCGTGAGCCATTCGTAGAATTCGGCCGAGGCGGACGCCGCGAGCCCACGTGTCGAATCCGGGTTCTTCTTCTGGCCCAGGAGCCGGTTGTAGGGAAGGAGGACGAGCTCGAGCATGATCTCTCTCGCCCTGTCAGCCGTGCGCCGCCCGAACTCGGTGGATGAACCCCGGGACAGGCTACGGCCGGAGGTGGCGACCGAAAACGCCCGCACCAGCTCGGTGTGGTAGTCTTCGACGTCGTCCACCGGAGATCGAATCGGGCCGGCGGTGGGGGTGTCTCCCGACATGTGCGAACGCAACTCCACCATCTCGGCGGCGAAGTGCTCCAGCGCGTTGTCCTGGCTCCATGCCCACTGTTCCGTGAAGGGAATCGTCATCCGGTTGAGCCAGTGCGCGTGTCGGGATGCGTTGGTGAGCGCATCGACGAGCGTAGAGTCCGGGATGAGGAAGATCGGAGGCGGCTCGGGTGCCGAGAGCTCTACGTGATCCTGCCTGGGCCGTGTCCGTCCGATGAACGGCTGACCGATGGGTAGTCGGAACCCGAGGCTTACCGACCGTTCCCGTCCCGGGAGGAAGTCGACGCGGACCGCTCCGCCGGGTGCGAAGATGCCACCGCGCTGGAACGGGTGGATCAGGGAGAAGAAGGCGTCGAACTCCTGGTCTCGCGCGTTGTAGTCGACTCCGGCCGCGAAGCGCGCCGCGGGTGAGAAGAGGCCGACGCGCCCACCGCCGTCGAAGTTTCCGGTTCCGGCGAATGTGCCTCGAGTCCCGAAATACGCTTCCGTCAGGATGCCCAGGCCGGCGGTCATGGGGTTCAGGAGGTCGCGGTACACGCCGGTGTTGAAATACGCCGTGGCCCGATCGTCCCCACCGTGCACGCCGGCCGAAAATCCGGCGGCCCACGTCCATGTGGGGGGCACGCCCATCGAGACGGTGAAGCCACCCCGGTTCGGCGGGAGCACGTCCTGAGCCGAGGCGGGACGGGATGCGATCGTGGTCAGGATGCAGATGAACCACAGCGCGATCCGTCGCCGGGACCCTGCGGCACCATGGAGTCGGAAGCGCATGACCACTGTCCTAGAAGAGGTCGTACTTTACGCGGACTATCGCCATCCGACCTACCGACGGCACGCCGACGAAGGATCGATAGGCCTCGTCGAGAATGTTGCTGACGCCGACCTGAAGGGTCGCCGCGGTGGTCGGGACTTTGTAGCCGAGCGTCACGTCGATCAGGGCGTAGGCATCGATGCACGGCTCGGCGTTCGACGGCCGGTTTGGCATGCACGCGGTGCCGTCGAAGACCGTCGACAGAAATGGGAATCGCCCGGTGTAGCGCACGCGAGCCGAACCGTTCAGCCCCCGCCCGGCATCGCGGTACGTGACGCCGACGGTACCCTTGTTCGACGGGGCGTTGAGGGCGAGCGGGACCTCACCGTCCACCGTGAACCAGTTTTCACTGACGTGGGAATAGGTGGCCGAGACGGTCCATTCGGGGGCCACGAACCACTGGAGTGTGACGTCCCCACCCCAGAGGCCGATGTCACCGAGATTTCGATAACTCGCGATCAGGTCGGCGCTCCCACTCGCCATCTGCGAAGCATCGGACGCGGCAACCGCCAGGGGGACCTGTCCGATCGTGCTGGCGAGCGCGGTCGCCTCGGCGGTCGCCTGGCTGGTGGCCTCGCCGAGCGTGAGCCCACCCGAGGCCACGAGTTCGTCGACGCGCGCCGGTACATACTCGGCTGCGAGCCAGCTGCCGAGGTCCTGACCGTCCAGATGCAGGAGGGGGGTCTCCACGGTGAGCGGCGAGACGAAGTCGTTCTGCTTCATGTAGTAGACATCGGCCGAGATGTGGACCGAGTTCGAGAACACACCACTCCAGCCCATCTCGAACGTTTCCGTGTTGCTCTCACGCACGGGGGGCATGTCGCGCAGTTGAAGCTCGTCGAGGGGCCGCAGGCCGGCGTCGGGATCTTCGGGGTCGAAGAAGGCGATTCCCACGTCATCCTGTTCGGGGCTGAGCGACCCGAGGAGCGAGAGGGCGTCGGGAGGCATCACGCCCATCTGGTTCTGCAGCGAGAGCGCGAGGTCCCACAGGGTCGCTGCGTCCGCGGGGAGGAGCTGTCCCGGCCCTCCGGTGTTGAACGGCGACCGGATGCCCCTCAGGGAGCCATCGGCGTTTCGCCATGCGAACCCGTTCTGCCCCGTTCCGAATGCCCGGAAGGTGTAGCCCAGCTGGGCCAGCAGATCGTCGGGGGCGGCGCCGGCGCCGATGTCCAGGAAGTGATTCAGCGTCGTCGGCGTCGAGAAGGCCTGATTGTATGCGAAGCGGATTGCGTTCCTCTCATTGGGTTTCACGACCATGGCGACACGAGGGGAGAACACGTTGTCGGGCAGAATCGAGTGGTCGTCGATCCGCCCGACGGCGATCAGATCCACCTTGGGCGAGATCGCCGTCTTGGATTGCAGGTAAACGCCCCACTCCTTGATGTCGTTCTCGACCTCGTAGATGCCGTAGATCGTGCCCCGGCTCTCGGGTCGGGTGGAGAAGTAGTCGATGCCGTACGTGAAGTCCTGACGGCCACCCGCCATGTCGAAGCCGTTCTGAGCCTGGAATACGCCGACCGTCGAGCGGTCGACGAGCTGCAGACCGTCTCGGAGGAAGAACGCATCTCCCGAGTCGTTCGCGTTGAAGTATCCCTGCACCGACCAGCGGTCGTAGCGGAGGCGTCCCTGCACGTACTGGTGGAGCCAGTGCTTGATCTGAACGGCACTCAGTCCGGTGAGCTCGATACCGCTCATGTCCGTGACCCCGAACGAGCCGACGACCTCACCCCGGCTCGAAAAACGCCAGTCGGCGCGGGCATCGACGCCATAGCGACGCACCTCGAGATCACGGTCGCCGACCCGCGCGCACGCGACCGCCGCCTGCTCGTCCGACAGGCCGCGCAGTGCGCGGTCGGCGACGCACGCCTGGGGATCATCCCGTGCCTCCAGCCGCGCCGTCTGCTCGGCAGGATCGACGTAGCCCCATTCTTCCCCCCTCATGGCCCGACCCGAGACCTTGAGTCCGAAGTTCTCGCTGGCCAGGAAGGCGGTACGGAAAGAGCCCTCGAACAGGGAACGCTGGCCCGTACCGAGCGTCACCGTCGTGCCCTGCTCGTCGAGGGGCGACTTCGTGATCACGTTTACGACACCGTTCGCCGTATTCGGGCCGTAGAGTGCCGATCCCGCGCCGAGCACGACTTCCATCCTGTCGATGTCGTCGTCGATCTGTGGCAGGAAGTGCATGAAATTCACCCGCAGCGACGGCAGGCCGGCCAGCCGATCGTCCGTCAGCAGGTGGAGGGCGCCCGAGAAGATGTTGTTGAATCCGCGCACCACCAGGTTCGATGATTGGAGTCCCTGTGTACCGACGTCGACGCCCGGTGACTCCCGAAGATGCTCGACCGGCGACGTCGCGGGTCGCTCGATGATGTCCTCGGAGAGGACCGCGTGGCTGGAACTCGGCGCAGTGATCTCCGTGTCGATTGAACCACGGGACGCGGTCACGATGAATCCGGCGAGGCGGAACCCCTGTGACTCCAGGGGCAGATTGCGTGCGGTCGTCTGACCCGCCGAAACGGTGATCCGATCGAAGCGCGTCGGTGAGAAATCCTCCGCCTCGATCAGCAGGTCGTATACGCCTGCCTCCAGGCGGAGCTGAAAGCTGCCGTCGCGTCGGCTCGTCACGAGCTCGGGAGGCCCCCCACCGACGACACTGATGAGTGCGTTGGGGATCGGATCGAGCGTTGTCGCATCCACTACGCGTCCTGCGATCGCGCCCACCTGGGCCGCAACGGGGACCTCGGCGGCGGCCAGAAGCGCCGCCGTCAGGAAGCAGAATCGAATTGTCTTTGCCCGCAACGCCCCATCCTTGTTGGAGGTCGCTGCACTCCGGATGCCTCAACGTAGAAGGTATGCGAGCCGCTCCAAGCCAAGAAATCTGCTACGAATCGCGTAGGGATATGCCCCACAACAGGATCCATCGTATGCCAGCGGGCCGGACGATCGGCTCGGGAAACCCTTCACGGTGGGGGAAGGGCGACCCCCGGAAACCCCGAGGGATTCCGGTGAAATACGGGGTTCCGGTCCGTTGACACCCCTGAGACCCGTTTCTACCTTTCCATGCTCTGTCGGACCGGCGTCCGCGATGTTCGTGGCCGCCGTTTTTTGTCACGGTGTAGTGAGGTAGGAATGCCGACCATCAGCCAGCTCGTGCGGAAGGGCCGCAAGGCGCAGGTCAAGAAGAACAAGGCGCCGGCTCTCCAGCGTAACCCGCAGAAGCGGGGCGTCTGCACGCGTGTGTACACGACCACGCCGAAGAAGCCGAATTCGGCCCTCCGGAAGGTGGCTCGTGTGCGCCTGACCAACGGCTTCGAGGTCACCGCATACATCGGCGGGGAGGGGCACAATCTCCAGGAGCACTCGATCGTGTTGATTCGTGGCGGTCGTGTTAAGGACCTTCCCGGCGTTCGCTATCACATCGTCCGCGGCACCCTCGACGCGTCTGGCGTCGAGGCCCGCCGTCAGGGACGCTCCAAGTATGGGGCCAAGCGGCCCAGGTAAGGCAGATAGATGAGTCGTCGCAGCCGCGCGGTGAAGCGCGAGACCCCACCGGATCCGAAGTTCGAATCCCGAGGTGTCACGAAGTTCATCAACAACCTGATGATCGACGGAAAGAAGTCGAAGGCAGAAAAGATCTTCTACGATGCCGTCGACCTCATGGAGCAGCGCTCTGGTCAGCCCGGACTGCAGGTGTTCGAGACGGCGCTGAACAACGCCAAGCCGGCGCTCGAGGTGAAGAGCCGCCGCGTTGGTGGTGCCACGTATCAGGTTCCGATCGAGGTGCGCCCCGACCGTCGTACGGCGCTGGCGACACGCTGGCTCATCGGATTCGCGCGTGGCCGTTCGGAGAAGAGCATGGCCGAACGGCTCGCCGCAGAGCTCCTCGCCGCCAGCCGCGGCGAGGGCAGCACGATCAAGAAGAAAGACGACACGCACCGGATGGCCGAGGCCAACAAGGCATTCGCCCACTATCGGTGGTAGTCACGAGGAACTGAACGACACGACGTAAGCGCAGACCGAAGCTCTCGCATCAGAAGAGGGCCGCGGACAACAGAAACGCGATGGCCCCCGGATGAGCCGATGGGCCCTCTCCGACCCAGGGAGCGCGGATGGCCGCTCGTCCGAATGGACTGCGGCAGACACAACCACGCTCCCTTTTTCATGCCCCGTCAGGGGCTGGATGAACGAAGCAAAAGACGAGAAACAGATAGATGCCCAGGACGACGCCACTTCCGCTGCTACGCAACATCGGCATCATGGCGCACATCGATGCCGGTAAGACCACGACCACTGAGCGTGTTCTGTTCTACACCGGCCGCGTGCACCGCGTCGGTGAGGTCCATGATGGTGCCGCCACCATGGACTGGATGGAGCAGGAGCAGGAGCGTGGAATCACGATCACGTCGGCTGCGACGACTGCACACTGGACCCGCTTCGGGACCGAGCACCGGATCAACATCATCGACACCCCTGGCCACGTGGACTTCACGGCCGAGGTGGAGCGCTCGCTCCGTGTTCTCGATGGCGCTGTTGCCGTCTTCTGTGCCGTCGGTGGTGTAGAGCCGCAGTCGGAGACCGTCTGGCGTCAGGCCGACCGTTACGGCGTCCCGCGCATCGCCTTCGTGAACAAGATGGACCGCATCGGCGCGGACTTCATGAACGTCGTCGGGATGATGAAGGATCGTCTCGGTGCGAACGCGCACCCGGTTCAGTACCCGCTGGGTGAGGGCGAGCTGTTCACGGGCATGGTCGACATCATCGAGCGCAAGGCGATCATCTTCGAGGATGAGATGGGCTCGAAGATCACCGAAGGCCCGGTGCCGGACGGCCTCACGGACACGATCGAGGAACTCCGCAACACCCTCCTCGAGGCTGCTGTGGAGCACGATGACGAGCTCATCGAAAAGTATTTCGCGGGTGAGGAGCTGACGGACGATGAATTCCGTCACGCGATCCGTGCTGCGACGATCAAGGGCGTCATCTTCCCGGTCTTCTGCGGTTCCGCTTTCAAGAACAAGGGCGTTCAGGCTCTTCTCGACGGCGTCATCGACTACCTGCCGTCGCCGGTCGACGTACCGGCAATTCAGGGGCACTTGCCGCAGCACGACGAGACGTTCGAGGAGCGTCCGGCAGACGACGATGCTCCGTTCTCGGCGCTCGCGTTCAAGATCGCGACCGATCCGTACGTCGGTAAGCTGACGTTCTTCCGCGTCTATTCGGGGTCGCTCCCGTCAGGCTCGTACGTGCTCAACGCGACCAAGGGCAAACGCGAGCGCGTGGGCCGGATCCTGCAGATGCACGCGAATAAGCGTGACGAGCTGGACGAGGTGTACGCGGGCGACATCGCGGCGGCGATCGGCCTGAAGGACGTGAAGACGGGCGACACGCTGAGCATCGACACCGACCCGATCATCCTGGAAGCGATGAACTTCCCGGAGCCGGTGATCGCGGTTGCGATCGAGCCGAAGACGAAGGCCGACCAGGACAAGCTCACCAACGGGCTGATCAAGCTGGCCGATGAGGACCCGACCTTCCGCGTCCAGACGGACCCGGAGACCAATCAGGTCATCATCTCCGGCATGGGCGAGCTGCACCTCGAGATCATCGTCGACCGGCTCAAGCGCGAGTTCGGAGTCGAGGCGAACATCGGTCGTCCGCAGGTCGCGTACCGTGAGACGATCCGGAACCGCGCCGAGAAGGTCGAGGCGAAGTTCGTTCGCCAGACCGGTGGTCGCGGTCAGTACGGCCACGTCGTGATCAACATCGAGCCGAGCGAGCCGGGGTCCGGCTTCGTTTTCGAAGACAGGATCGTGGGTGGTGTGATCCCGCGGGAGTACATCAGCTCGGTCGAGGCTGGACTCAAGGACGCGCTCGACTCCGGTATCCTCGCGGGATATCCGGTCATCGACGTGAAGGTCGAGCTGATCGACGGTTCGTACCACGATGTCGACTCCAGCGAAATGGCGTTCAAGATCGCCGGTTCGATGGCAATGAAAGAGGGCCTCAAGAAGGCCAAGGCCGTCCTGCTCGAGCCGATCATGGACGTCGAAGTGGTGACGCCTGCCGAGTACATGGGCGACATCATCGGCGACCTGTCGTCCCGCCGCGGCCGCGTAGGTGGCATGACGGACCGGGCCGGCGCACGGGTCATCGGCGCTTCGGTGCCTCTCGGCGAGATGTTCGGATACTCGACGACGCTGCGGTCGCTCAGCCAGGGCCGTGCCGTCTACACGATGCAGTTCGCGCAGTATGAAGAAGTGCCGAAGTCGACCGCCGAGGAGATCATGGCGGCTTCCGGCAAGAAGGACTAAACGACCACCCTCGACGACCGACTCAGAAGAGGACCAGCGAGATGGGTAAGGAGAAGTTCGAGCGCACCAAGCCTCACGTGAACGTGGGGACGATTGGTCACGTCGATCACGGCAAGACGACGCTGACGGCTGCGATCACGATTACGCAGGCGA
>Ga0181588_10001101_pt1 | contig 24070 bp, 20 predicted proteins | sample 071ome_26_FD_148607 | JGI IMG/M metagenome (GOLD analysis project Ga0181588, IMG submission 148607) | Coastal salt marsh microbial communities from the Groves Creek Marsh, Skidaway Island, Georgia - 071409BT metaG (spades assembly) | ecosystem: Environmental > Aquatic > Marine > Intertidal zone...
CATCGTCGTCGAACGTCGCGCCGACGGTCGGGGTTCGAAATTGATCGTCAACCCCTGATCGCCGGAGCGGCAGAACTCACTGCCCGGTTTGCCAGTCGAAAATAAACTTCCGCTGTTCGTCGGTCTGCGGACTTGTGCGGTGCCCAGCGCCCCTATCGCCCCTGCGAAGCTCTGCGATGTGAGAAAGCACGTTCTCCCGGGTTGTGTGCCCGTGACGAATCAGCCAGCAACCGACGACGGTGCCGGTGCGACCGACACCACCCCAGCAGTGCACGTAGACGCCAGTGCCGGCCTCGAGTTGCCGGTCGATGTGATCGAGGATTGTGACCATGTTCTCGACGGTTGGGATACTGACGTCTCGAATCTCGAACCGGCTCACACTCGCCCGGCCGTCGACCGCATCGTCGTAATGCTGCAGATGGGCGTCGGTTCCACCCGGACGATCCTCGGTCAGGTTGACGAAATCTCCGATCCCGGCACTGAGCAACTGTTCGACCACCTCGATTCGATCGCCCGGGGTGTGGTCGCGTTCGCCGGGGTACGCGCCAGCGGCGAATGTGCCACGTACCACCCAGTAGGAGCGATTGGTTGGGCCGGTGATCATCGCGTCGAGCGTTGCCGCAAAGCGACGTCGGGTCAAGGACACCGGCCGTCCCGAAGCCCGACAAGCTCCCATCGACTGCTCACGACGACGCCTACGCTCGCGACGACGGCACACGATCGTCGGCCATGACCGAGAGCAGCCCCAGGATCACCATGAGCGATTGGTTTCGCACACTCACCGGTTTCACGGAGACAGACGTGAGCGAAGCGATCGCCGATCGCTTCTCCATCGACGGCGAGTTCATCGTTTCGAAGAGCAACGGGCGGCGGATGCGGGTCGGGGCGTTCGACACCCCGGCGCTCGCCGACCTTCGTCGAGATGCCGACGAGCGTTGCGAGGTTCGGGCGGTCGGCCCGATCCGCGTTCGCGAACACATCGGGGATATCGGCGCTGTTCATCGCGATCCGGACAACGCCGGTGCCCTCATCCAAGCAGCGTCGCAGTTCAATGCCCTCGAGATGCCCAGTCCCAGCGTCACTCCCGAGGACGGCATCGCCGGGTACGACCATGACCACACGCAGGGCCCCGCCTGCGCGGTCGCCTGCGGAGCGGGAACCATTTGGCGCAACTATCTCGTCGAACGGCCTGACGGTAGCCGGGGCCAGCGAGCCGACAGCCAAATCGACTGCCTCGAAGATCTCGTCACCGAGTGCGGTACGACGTTCGCGATGAGCAACGGCTACGCGCTTCCCACAGCCGAACAACTGGCGTGTGCCAACACTCACATCGAGACGCTCACTGCATCCGAACGCGACACCCTTGCCGGCAGACTTCGCATCGCCCTGATGTACCAGACCGAAGTGACGCTCGCCGGCGTGACGGTGCCCGGTCACCTCGTCACCCAGGCCTACTGTGCTGCCCTTCCGATCGGTTACAGCTCGCACCCCCCGGCGGACTGGGAACCGATTGCTCGCCTCGTTCTCGACGCCACCTACGACGCAACGCTCACCGCAGCCCGGGTCAACGCTGCTGTGACTGCCAACCCGAACGTGTTCCTGACGTTGGTCGGAGGAGGCGTGTTCCACAACCCGCTCCCGTGGATCGTGGATGCCATCGAGCGAGCGGTCGCGCTGCACCATGACAGCGGCCTGCACGTTGCCATCGTGTCTCACGGTCGGTCGAACCCGGCACTCGACCACTTGCTGACCTGAAGCTGGTCGGCATTTCTCGGTACGGACGGTCTGGCGTCAGTTCCGTCCGGGGAGGCCACCGAGACCGACGTGCGTCAGTGCCCGGTGGCACGAGTCTCGCTGGACTTGGGTTGGGGGTCGATTGCGGTGCCCGACGAATTGTCTCACCTGCATGGTGTCCGTGAGTTCGAGTGCAGCAACGAGGCGACCATTGTGGAACTGGCCGACGATGCTGGAGCGACCGGCGCGAACGGCCGGAATGTAATCGGCGATACAGCTTTCGAGCAGCTCTCCCCATTCGATGAGCTGCTGCTCGCTGCGAGGCAGAGAGTAGCGATGGTCGCCATCCGTCAGTCCGTCGAGGAGTTCGATGTTGACGCAATAGGTCGTTCGTTCGGGAACGGCCGAGGCTGCGATGTCGATCTGGGGCGCAATATGGGGCTGGAACACGGGTGCGGGCTGCTGAGGGGGTTGGGGTCGATGTTGGATGCCCCCTGGTGGTTCGGGAGCAGCGACGGGGAGCCGTTGCCGTCGGGCGTCTTCGGCGGCGAGTTGGTGGAGGCCGATGATGGTGGTCGGTGGTGTGTGCCCCGTACCCAGCAGGGTTTCGCACAACCGGAGCCCGGACCACAACATGTCGGGCCCGGTAGGCGTTTCGAGTGACTCGGTGGCGAGACGGGTGCCGATGTCATGGGGGAGGAGTGGCCAGATCCGGTGAAGGTCGGCTCGTTGTTGGTCACTCGGCCACGCAGCGGGTGGAAGCCACTCGTCCCCTCGCAACACGGTCGCAACATGGTCGACCGGCCAGTAGTAAGGCATCGTCGATGCGATGGCAAGGGGCGCGAACGACACGATTTGCCCCGTCGTCGCTCCTGCGAGCAAGCCGTCGCGCATGGCCCGCCGGAGGCCGCGGGTGATCGGTCGACCGAACAGCTCGACGAACGCCGTGTCGATGTGAGGCTGGCGGAGTGCTGACGCAACCCACGCCGGTATCCGAGCCGGCGGCCGTGCACCTACAGCACTGATGGAGCGGAGCAGCGGAAAGGCAAGGAGTGCGCAGGTGTCATCGAGGTTGGTGGTCGGTTCGGCGCCGTCGGCCAACAACTCGGAGAGCTGATCCGCTGCAGCGTTGAACCAACGGTTCGGATCTCGTCGTAACCGTGTCGCCTCGCCGCGAAGCAGGCGACCGATCGTTCTCGGGTTTCGAGACACGTCCTGCTCCCGCCCGGTAGGTAGGACCAATGACACCGTGAAGGCGTCGCTCGAGGCGCGCCCACGGAACGAAGCGAGGGGGCGCCCTTCGTTGAAAAGCGTTGCGGAGCGGCCGTTGGATTCGACCTCGAGCGTGTCGCAGATCTGTCGTCGTTGAGGCATCGCCCCACCATCACATATCGAACAACTGTTCGTCCACCGAAATCGAGCGATACGCTCGAGCCGCTCCGTGGCGCAGGACTTCTTCGTGCGCGACAATCCCGAAGCTGCAGGTGGGAGGCCCAGTTGTCACGAGAAGCCGACGCCGAACAAGTGTCTGGAGGACCGGCAGGCCGGGAGCACCTATCGCCAGCGCGGGTTCGCAAGCTGGGGCAGAGGGCTCTCAGCGGTGCGAAGAAGCGCACTGGTGCCGGGTTTGTGCGGCTCCGTCAGCACGAGAACCCACGTGTCGCCGCAGCCACGAAGAAGACGGAGGAGACGGTTTCGAAAGGCGTCGATCTGGCGAATCGCTCCACCCAGACGGTCCTGAATGCGGCCCAGAGCCAACTGGGGCTCGATGATCTCGTTGCAACGTTGACCGAGAACCTCGAGGCATCGCTGCTCGTCATCGCCTCACAACAAGACCGGATCGAACACCTGGAGATGCGACTCGAGCGACGTGTGCGCGATACGCGGCGCAGCACCGATGTAGATGACCAACAGGTCACCGCGATCGATCATGCGATACAGCGTCGAACGTGACACCGACAACAGAGCAGCCGCCTCGTCGAGGCGATACGCCAAACGGACGGAACCACCGTCGTCGAGGCGAGTTGTCAACTCAGTGTCGTAACACTGTCGTACGTTAGCGACGCCCTGAGACGCTGTCTGTGGAGGACCGTTGTCAATCCTGCAGCGGTGGCTGTTCGCGTGGCTGTCTGGATGCCTCAGCCCAAAACGCAGTGGTGCAGGCCAGGAGTTCTGACCTGCACCTTTGCGTTGCGCGCCCGGAGAGATTCGAACTCCCGACCTTCTGATCCGTAGTCAGATGCTCTATCCAGCTGAGCTACGGGCGCAGATCGATCAGTGTAAGACCACTGAATCGACTTTGGCGGAGACGGTGGGATTTGAACCCACGAACGCCTTGCGACGTTACTTCCTTAGCAGGGAAGCGCCTTCAACCTGGCTCGGCCACGTCTCCGTGTACCCCGAAAGGTACGGCTGCGCAGGTTAGCGCGGGGCCACGGTGGTGAGGCAGGGTGACGTCATGAGCGAGACGCCCGAGATCGTGACGGTTCTGCTGCGCGAGGACGAGTTCACCCATGAGCCGGACCCGGTCTCGAACTACAACGAATCGATGTACCTCAACGGGTTCGATCTGACCCAGGGAGTGGGAGCGTGGTTTCGGCTCGGGAATCGGGTCAACGAGGGGTACGCCGAGATGTCGGTTTGTCTGTACCTCCCCGACGGCCGCATTGGGTTCATGTTCGGTCGACCCACGATCGAGACGAACGACGAGATGAAGGCCGGTGGCCTCGAGATTGCTGTCGTGACACCGTTCGAGCATCTGACGGTCCGCTACGACGGCAAGGTGGTGGTGCTCGACGAACCCGAGCAGATGACCAACCCGCGCGAGGCGTTCCGAGACAACCCGACCGTCGACTGTCGGGTCCGGCTCGACGTGCACGGCGTGTCGCCGATGTACGGGGGCAAGCCGCAGTACGCCGATGGCACCGAGCTCGAAGTGGACGCGCAGAACTCGTTTGCGAAAGCCCACTACGAACAGCACACCCGGGTGACGGGCACGATCGAACTCGGCAGCGACGGTGACGCCCCCGGTGAGGTGTGGGACATGAACGGTCTCGGCCTCCGCGACAAGTCGTGGGGTCCCCGCTACTGGCAGGCACTCTCGTGGTACCGGTGGACCCCGATGATCTTCGACGAGGGGTTTGCCTTGATGCTGTCGATCATCGGGCGCCCCGACGGCAAGGAGCCCCGCCGGGGCGGCATGGTCCTCGAAGGTGACGAGTACCACCATCTCGTCGACTGTCGGATCGAAACCGACTTCGACGACCTCCACCATCAAACGGCGATGCGCATGTGGGCCAAGAGCGAGACCGGCAAGGAGTACGAGATCACCGGCCGAGTCAATGCACTCATTCCGTTGCGAAACCGGCGCAAGGACCCGGAGGGCAACGACCTGTTCACCCGCATCACCGAGGCGATGACGACCTTCCGGTGCGAACACGACGGCGTGATGAAGACGGGGATGGGGATGACCGAGTACCTCGATCAGATCGTCGACGGCGTGCCGATCGGCCCCGACTACGACTGACGGGTTCGTCGGGTCGGGTTGGCGGGTGGCGAGAACGGCTGCCGCAGGATCAGCGGGCTTCAGCCTGTGCCTTTGCGCCTTCGATCACCTTGATCATGTTCTTCGACCATTCGGCGAGCCGGCGGGCAACGATCTCGTCCTCGCGGTCGGGCATCTGCTCGATCGCAGGGTTGAGCCCTGATCGACCCGGCCCCATCTGCGCATCGAACCGCAGGCGGGTGCCGTCACCCTCCGGGGCCATCGAAAAGACCCACTGGGCGGGGCCGCCGTCATCGCCGGTGACCCGCCAGCCGAATGCACGGCCCGGCTCACACCAGTCGATCCGGCACACCACCTGCCACTCGCCGATCAACTCGTGCTTGTTGAACCCGGCGAACGTTGCGCCGAGCTCGGGTCCGGTGGCCGGTTCGATCCACTCGGCCCGTTGCAGTTCGGTGTCGTGGTGCGCCGAAAGGTTGATGTCGGTGATGACCTCCCACACCGCTTCCGGTGTGGCGTCGACGTGGACGGAGACCCCGGTGCCAGGCAGTTCGTCGTACTTCACGACCGCTCCCGATCCGCCGGTCCAACCGCCTCGAAGCCGTCCTTGGTGAAGCCGACTTCCACGCCACGGTTGATACTCACCCAGTCACGGGCGTTGAGGTACGGCGCAAAGGTCTCGGCGATCGCTCGTTCGTCACGTTTCTGCTTCGGCTGCTGCAGTTCGTACAGGAACGGAAACTCGACCCAGGCCGTGACGGCATCCCACAGCCGCAGTGCGGCATCACCCATCGGAGGATCGATCAGCACCGGCCCGAACAGGGCGTGCTCGCTGCCGTCGTCGCGCTCGAAGAACAGTGTCGGGACGCCGTAGCCGCCGGCGTCGATGACACGGTTGTGTTCGTTGCGAACGTCGTCGTGGGTGGTGTGGTCGGCGATCGCATCGTCGACCAGCGCTGGATCGAGGTCCAGCTCTTCGAGCAGGTGCTTTGCCACCTCGGGCTGATGGGGACGGTGGCCGTCTTCGTGCAGGGCCCGTCCGGCTCGCTCGTACCACCGGTCGAGGTCGTCCATCGAGGTCCGGCGCAGGAGCGCACCGATACGAAGCATCGACCAGCCGTAGCTCCACTCGCGCTCCCACGGATGCTTCTTGCCCTCGATGCGGTTGACCTCTTCGAGCGAGAAGAACTTCCAGTTGATCTCGAGCCCGTTCTGACGTCGTACGTCTCGGATCCACTTCGCGGTCTGATAGGCGTACGGACACATGATGTCGAAGTGGAAATCGACCGTGGACACAGTGGGCTTCATGGCCGCTAGCTCACTCGGTCGGCCTGCTCTTGGCAAACTCCGGATTCGGCCGGGCGATCAGGAATGCGCCGAGCAGCACGAGCACGAGCCCGGCGATCTGGACCGGGTCGACCGACTCGTCCCGGATCGCCACTCCCAAGATGATTGCCACGACCGGAGCCAGGTAGCCGGGCACCCCGCTTCGTTGCGGCCCGGCCCGTCCGGCCAGAGTCGCCGACAACGCTCGAGCGACACCGGTGCCCATGACCCCGAGGAACACGACGGCGAGGGTCGGGCCGACTGCGAACGTCGACTCGGCAAGCCCGCCGAGCGCGAGCGGAAACAGGAGCACGGCCGACAGGGCCTGAGCGTTGGCGACAACGGCCATCGAGCCGTACCGCTGCTGCAGGGGCACGACGACGTTTCCGGTGAGCGCATAGCCGAGCACGGCGGTGAGCGTGAGCGCGATGCCGAGCACGGATGCGTCGGCGCCACCCAACTCCGGGGCGGCCATGGCGACCACGCCGACGAACCCGAGGCCGATCCCGGCGACATGGACGATCCGTACGTGCCGGTTGCCCAGCGAGAACGCCAGCAGCAGCGTGAGCACCGGTGCGGCGGCCACCAGCATGCCGACGACAGCCGAGTCGAGTCGCTCCTCTGCGAGCGCGAACAGCAGCGCCGGACCACCGTTGCCCGCAATGGCGACGATCGTGACGTAGGGCCAGTCGTGGGCGTCGATCCGACGCCGCGCCGCCGGAAAGGCAAAGAGGGCGACAGCGCCGAGGGCGACCCGCAGACACGCGATCACGCTGGGGGCCAACGCCTCGAGTCCGATAGCGATCCACAGGTACGCCGAACCCCACGTCACACCGACAACGACGACGAGCAGCCAGTCGAGTGGTTCGAACGAGGCCCGGCTGCCGGTGCCGGTCAGCTTGGACACGACCGGATCAGTTCGTCGGTTCGATCAGGCTCGGTTCGTACTCTGCCGGGGGCTCGTACCCCATCAGGTTGAGCACCGTTGCCGCAACATTCGCAAGGCCGGCATCGGCGACAGTGGCCAACCGGTACGCCGGATCGTGACCGGCACCGTCGTGGATCACGAACGGGACCGGTGAAAGCGTGTGACTCGTCTTGGGTGTGACCTCACCGTCGGCGTTCTCGGTGTACATCACGTCGGCGTTGCCGTGATCAGCGGTGAAGATCAGTACGCCACCGATCTCGTCGATCACCTGCACCAGTTGTTCGAGACAGTCGTCGAGTACCTGCATGGCATCGACCGTGGCCTTGAGGTCGCCGGTGTGGCCGACCATGTCGCCGTTGGGAAAGTTGATCCGTCCCATGGCGTAGCGACCCGACCGCAGCAGTGCGATCGTCTCCTCGGTGATCTCGCGCAGCTTCATCGCAGGGGCTGTATTGGGCTCCACCCTGTCCGACGGGATCTCGACGTAGGTCTCGAGGGTCTCGTCGAAATACCCCGATCGGTTGCCGTTCCAGAAATAGGTGACGTGACCGAACTTCTGGGTCTCACTCACCGCAAAGCTGGGCAGTCCGGTTGCGCACAGATATTCGCCGAGCGTCCGGTCGATCGACGGCGGCGCAACCAGATAGTTGGTCGGCACGAGGAGATCGCCGTCGTATTGGAGCATCCCGGCGTACAGCAGGTCGGGATGCGTGCCCCGGTCGAAATGGTCGAAACCGGCGTCTTCGTAGGCCTGACTGATCTCGATCGCCCGGTCGCCGCGAAAGTTGAACAGCACGACGGCATCACCGTCGTGCATCGTGCCCACCGGGTCACCCTCGCGGTCGACCACGACGAACCGGTCGAGGTACTGGTCGCCGTCGTCGGTTTCGGCATACATCGTCTCGACCGCTGCCTGCGCCGACGTGAAGGGTCGTCCTTCGCCGTGGGTGTGACACCAGTAGCCCCGCTCGACCATCGCCCAATCGGCGCCATATCGATCCATCGTGATCGTCATCCGCCCACCACCGGAGGCGATCGCAACGTCGGCGCCGTTCGAGTTCAGCGCTGCGATGACTGCCTCGGTGGCATCGATGTAGGTCAGTGCAGAACGGGGATCGACATCTCGTCCGTCATGGAGGATGTGGACGCGGATCCGTTCGACACCCTCGGCGACAGCTCGGCGCATCAGTGCATACAGGTGCTCGTTGTGACTGTGAACGTTGCCGTCGGAGTGAAGACCGAGCAGGTGGAGCGTGGCGGATCGAGAACGTTCGACCACGGCCCGCCACACGTCGGACTCGAAGATCTCGCCCGACTCGATCGCGTGACCGACCAGCTTGGCGCCCTGTGCGAACACCCGACCTGCACCGAGTGCATTGTGGCCGACCTCGCTGTTGCCCATGTCGTCGTCGGACGGCAGCCCGACCGCCGGACCGTGGGCCTTGAGGGTTCGATACAGGCGAGTGTCGGCGAGGCGATCCATCGTCGGCGTCGCGGCTTCGGTCACCGCGTTCATCGGGCCTGGCGGGGCTTCACCGACACCGTCTGCGATCACGACGAGCACCGGCCGTCGATGAGGAAACGCTGACGACGGCCTCAACTCGAGCGGCATGGCTTCGAGGCTAGAGCGATCGCCGCCACGACCGGCGGGTCATCGACTGGTGTCGCCGAGTTCGAGACTCGTCTAGATCACCGCTCGCTCGAGGAACGGCTCACCGGCCACGATCCGCTCGAACCCCAACGGCCGGAGATCGAGTGAGCGGTACGCACCGTGGGTGATGATCTCGGCCACACCGCGACCCATCGCAGGAGACTGCTGCAGACCGTGGCCCGAGAAGCCGTTGACGAACACGAAGTTCTCGATGGTCGGGTGGGGTCCGACGATCGCGTTCTGGTCGAGCGTGTTGTACGCATAGTGTCCGACCCATCGGTTGACGACCTTGATCCGCTCGAAGGCAGGGATGCGGTGGGCAAGGGCAGGCCAGATCTTGTCTTCCCAGACGTCGTGGTCCATCGCACGATCGTCGGGCTCGACAGCGTGGTCGTCGTCGGGGGTGCAGCCGGTCAGGTACAAACCGCCGTCGCTTCGGCAGTGGACTCCGGTCGGGTCGATCGTGAGCGGCAGCGCTCGGTCGAGTGGCTCGGCTGCGTCGAAGGTGAAGCAGTACCGCTTACGGGGCTCGACCGGAAGGTCGACGCCGACCATGCCGGCAATCAGCGCCGCCCTCGGCCCGGCCGCGTTCACGACCGTTCCGCACGCGATCGTCTCACCGCTTGCGAGCAGCACACCGGTGACCCGGTGACCGGTCAGCTCGATCCCGGACACCTCGTTTGTGCAGTACTCGACACCGTTCCTGCGGGCATGCGTTCGCCATGTGGCGAAGATGGTCCCCCCATCGAAGTACCCCTCGTCGACGAGGTTGTGGCTGCCGCACACAAGGTCGTCGACGTTGAAGAACGGATACGCCTCGACGATGTCGGCCGGGCTCAGGATCTGTGTCCCCGCTCCCCACGACGCTTGCATTGCTTGATTCGATCGCAGCGTCGCAGCGAACGCGTCGCTGTCGGCCAGGTACAGGTACCCGAAATAGTGGGTGGCCAATGACGGGATGCCCGGCTCGTCGAACCAGTCGGGAAAGGTGCGGATGAAGTCGGCGCTGAACTGGCTGATTCGGGTGTTGAGTTCGTTGGAGTACTGCTGCCGTATGCAGCTGTTCGAGGCAACGGTGGATGATCCCTCATAGGAGGGGTCACGTTCGACGATCAGGATCGAGCCGTCGAATCCAGGTTCGCGTGACAACCACCAGGCCACCGAGGAGCCCATCATCGCTCCACCCACGACGACGACGTCGTAGGAGGACCTGGCAGGGGTCTGCGGTGTTGGCCCGGCCACGATCAGTCGATGTAGCCCTGGCGACGGTCGTTCTCGACTGCGGCCGGGTCACGTTCGGATGGATCGCCGAACCCGCCGCCCCCCGGTAACTCCATGACGAGGCGGCGGCCGGCCGGCACCGTGCCGACACCCTTGGTCGGAAAGGGGGTGCCGTCGTCGAGGTAGACCTTTCCGGGTGCGCCGTCCTCACCACCGTGGCGGCCGCGAGCGGGGTTGGCGACTCGGTCGAACATGGCCGAGAACTCGAACTGATAGCCGTCGGTGGGACCGACTTCGAGGATCTGACCCATACCGCCGCGCTGACGGCCGGCGCCGCCGGAGTTCTCGCGGATCTCTTTGCGCCAGATGATGATCGGCCCGACCTGTTCGGTCGCCTCGGCCGACATGGTTCGGACGCCGGACGGGAATGCGGTCGCGGTCAGCCCGTCGAGTGTTGGTCGGGCTCCCGAACCGCCACTGTTGAACATGAGCAGCTCGATGGGTGGTCTCGGATCGGCAGCCGATGCCTGACGGGCGCTCGCCTGGAAGTTCCAGAGTGCCCCGGCCCCCTCGGCCGGCACGACGTCGGGCAGGACCTGGGCGATGGCGCCAAGTGTCAGATCGGTGACGAAATGGCCGATCACGTGGCGCACCGCGACCGGGTCGGGGTGCTGGGCGTTGAGAATCACTCCGGGCGGTGCGCTGACCGTGAACGGCGCAAGCGACGCATAGTTGTTCGGCAGCTCCGGTGCGAGCGCAACCAGCATCGCGTAGGTGAAGTACGCCTCGGCGTAGCCGAGCGGGACGTTGATGCCCTGGCGACTCAGCGGCGATGTGCCGGTGAAGTCTGCGTGCATGCCCGCATCGGTGACCGTGATTTCGCACGCCAGGTGGACAGGATCGTCGTAGCCGTCGACCGTCATCGTGTTTGCGTAGGTGCCGTTGGGGACGGCGGCCAGTGCGGCGGTCGTGGCGGCGGTGGTGCGGTCGAAGACGAAGTCGGCGAGCTCGTCGAGATCGGGCAAGTCGAACTCGTCGAGCATCGCCAGCAACCGGCGGCGACCGGTCTCGTTGCAGGCGGCCAGGCCGTGGATGTCGCCGATCACCTGATCGGCTTCCCGGACATTCCAGCGCACCATCGTGACGAGGTCGTCGTTGAGGGTGCCGCGCTCGACCCATTTCAGGATCGGGATGCGGATCCCCTCCTCGTAGACCTCGCGTGCTTCGGGTCCGTAGCCCCGCCCGCCGACATCGACCACATGGGCGGTCGACGAGAAGAACCCGATGAGCGAGGTGTCGTCGTCGGGGTCGCGGAAGACCGGCGTGGTGACCGTGATGTCGTGCAGGTGGCCGGTGCCCTTCCAGGGGTCGTTGGTCACGTAGACGTCGCCGGGGTAGATGCGTTCGGGCCCGATGTCGTCGATGAAGTGACCGACCGCTGCCGCCATCGTGTTGACGTGCCCAGGTGTGCCGGTCACCGCCTGGGCCACCATCCGCCCGTCTCGGTCGAAGACCCCGGCCGACAGGTCGCCCGCCTCACGGACCGATGTCGAGAAGGCGGTACGGACCAGCGTGAGTGCCTGCTCCTCGACGACGGAGATCAGGCGGTTCCACATCACCTGGTTGTGCAGTTCATGGGCTGCGCTCATGGCTCCACCCTTCGGACGAGAAGCGAGCCGTCGGTCTGCATCACCGCTCGGTGGTGCGAGGCGAGAATGGTGGTTGTCTGCGGTTCGACGATCACGGCAGGACCGTTGACCTGTGTCCCAGCCGGCAGTGCCGCTCGCTCGAGCCGAACCCCATCGAGATCGGTGCGGGTGACCGGATCGAACAGGGGTTGCGAGTCGATCGTCGTCAGCGGCGGCCCGCCGGAGGTGACGAGTTCCACCGTCGGCGGCGTATCGACGACCGAGGCCACCCGGACCGACCAACTGACTGCCTCGATGGCAAGATGGTCGATCGCCCGGCCGAAGAACTCTTCGTAGGCCTTGGTGAACGCGGCAGCGAGAAGTTCGGCCGCCATCTCGTCGAAGGGTGCCTCATCGAGCCGCACCGGAATCTCCCAACCCTGGCCCTTGTATCGCATGGCGACGTGGCGCTCGACCACGACGTCGGCATCGGTGCCCTGTCGGACGAACGTCATGGCTTCGTCGGTGAGTTCGGCGAGGACGCGGTTCGCGCTGTCGACGTCGAAATTGGTGGTGGTGGTGTAAAAGCTGCGAACCGCCTCATAGGCGAACGGGGCCCGCAGGAATCCGACGGCCGACCCCACACCGGCGTCGGGTGGCACGATCAGTTCGTCGAGTCCGAGCTTGTCGAGCAAGCGGCTCGCGTGCAGCGGTCCACCCCCGCCGAACGCGATCATCGAATAGCCGCTCAGGTCCTTGCCGTTCTCGACGGCATGAACCCGTGCTGCGTTGGTCATGTTCTCGTCGACCACTTCGGCCACGCCGCGAGCTGCGTCGGCCGGTGACAGCCCGAGTCGGGCACCGATCGACCGGTCGAGCGCCTCAGCTGCGAGGGCAGGAGAGAGGGCGATGTCCTTCGCGCCGAAGGTGTCGGCGTGGAGTCGTCCGAGTTGGACGTTGGCATCGGTGACGGTGGCGTCGTTGCCACCGAGCCCGTACGACGCTGGTCCGGGTTCGGAGCCGGCCGAGTGGGGGCCGATACGGATCTGGCCGAGCGAATCGACCGACGCGATGGAACCGCCACCCGCCCCGATCTCGATCATCTCGATCACCGGGATCGAGATGGGCATGCCCGAACCCTTCTTGAACCGAGCCGTGCGATCGACCTCGAACGTCGTTGCGGTGGCCGGGGTGTGGTTCTCGATCAGTGCGATCTTGGCGGTCGTCCCGCCCATGTCGAATGACAGCACGCGATCTCGCCCATATCGCTTGGCGAGGTCGGCGGCGAAGATCGCGCCGCCCGCCGGACCTGACTCCACCAGTCGGACCGGGAACGCAGCGGCCGACTCGACCGACATCAGCCCGCCACCCGAGTGGATCAGGTGCAGCGGGCACGCGGCCCCCCGAACGGCGAGTTCGTCGCGCAGCCGCATCAAGTACGACGCCATCAGGGGCTGCACGTAGGCGTTGGCACAGACCGTGTTGAAGCGTTCGAATTCGCGCATCTGGGGCGACACGGCGCTCGAGATCGAGCAGGCGATGTCGGGGAGTTCGGCCAGGAGGAGGTCGCGAAACCGCTGTTCGTTGACCGGGTTGACGTAGGAGTGGATGAACCCAATGGCCACCGACTCGTAGCCGCCTGCGGCGATGCGTTCGACCAGCGCTCGAGCACCGTCCTCGTCGAACGGAACGAGCACGTCGCCGCGGGCGTTGAGTCGTTCGGTGACGACATGGCGGTCGGCGCGTTCGATCAGCGGGGACGGCAGCACGATGTCGAGGTCGTATTGCTCGAACCGGCTCTCGGTGCGGGTCTCGACGACATCGCGAAACCCTGCCGTGGTGACCAGCGCCGTCTTCGCGCCGCGGCGCTCGATCAGGGCGTTGGTGGCGAGCGTGGTGCCGTGGATGATCTGGTCGACATCGCCGAGTGAGACACCCTCCTGGTCGACGATGCGGCTGATGCCGTCGAGGATGCCGACCTCGGGCGCAGTCTGCGTGGTGAGGACCTTCGTCGACGAGTAGCTGCCATCATCGAACTCGATGACGATGTCGGTGAAGGTCCCACCGACGTCGGCCCCGATGCGAAGACCCATGGTCAGACCTCCGTGGTCCGTGCGACGAGCCGTGCAGGCACAGCGGCAACGTTGACTGCGGGTGTCGTTTCGACGTGGGTCATACGGGATAGTTACGCCCTTCTTCCGGTATCGGCAACCTCCGTGTCGTCCGGCGCGCGGTTTCGTTGGACCGTTCGGCCGAACGTGACCGCATTCACGTCGGCGACGATCCTGATCCCATTGCCGCGCCGTAGCCTGTGCCGAGGCCTCGACGCCATCGGTTCGGTCCGTACGACGACGCCGCTCGTTCCCTCCGCTGGGTGACCGCAGCGGATCGTTCTCGGCTCGACGACCTGAGGCCCATCCCCCGAGGAGTTCTCATGCAGATTGCGTTGTACCGGCTCGGCCGGTTTGCCGCCCGAAGGCCGTGGATCGTCTTGGGTGTGTGGTTCGCGCTGTCGGTGGTGCTCGTCGGCGCATCGCTCGTCGGTGGCAAGGCGTTCGAGGACGAGTTCTCGGTTCCTGGGCTCGACAGCGATCAGGCGCTCGTTCTGTTGCAGAACGCCCGCTCCGACGAGGCTGGTATCAGCGCTCAAGTCGTCGTCTCTGCGATCGATGACGGTGCAGTGGTCGCCGATCGTGGCTCGGCGGTCGAGGCCGTACGTTCCGAGTTCGCGGGACTCGACGATGTTGTCGGCGTGATGCCGGCGCAGTACTCACCCGATGGAAGCGTGGCCTTGCTTCGTGTGCTCTATCGGCCCGTCGGTGAGTTGACCGCCGCATCACTCGAGGCGCTCGAAGCGCTGCAGGCCGATCTCGATGGTGTCGATGGCCTCCAGGTCGAGGCGAACGGTGAGATCTTTTTCACGTTCGAAGAGCCCGAAACCGGCACCGGGGAAGCGTTCGGCGTCGTTGCTGCGATGGTCATCCTGCTCGTTGCCTTCGGTTCGGTCCTTGCGATGGGCCTTCCGATCGGGACCGCCCTGTTCGGACTGGCCCTCGGTGTCAGCGCAATGGGCCTCATCAACCACCTCATCGACATCCCGTCATGGGCGCCGCAGATGGCCGCCATGGTCGGAATCGGGGTCGGCATCGACTACGCGCTTTTTCTGGTGACGCGCCATCGCGAGTACTTGAGCCAGGGGATGACGGTCGAGGAGTCGGCCGGCCGGGCCGTAGCCACCTCGGGTCAGGCGGTGATCTTCGCCGGCGGCACCGTTGTGATCGCCATCCTGGGTCTCGCCGTTGCCGGGATCCCGTTCATGACCGCCGCAGGGGTCGCCACCTCCATCGTCGTGCTGTTGATGGTTCTGGCTGCGATCACGCTGCTACCGGCCTTTCTCGGTGTTTCCGGTCACAAGATCAATGGATTGCGTACGACGCGCCGACGTGCGATCAACCCGGGTGTCTCGGCAGGCTGGGAAGCCTGGGGGGCACATGTCTCGCGGCATGCCTGGAAGTACGTCATCGGGGTCACTGCCGCGCTGCTCGCCCTCTCGGCACCGGTGCTGGCGTTGCAACTCGGTTTCCCCGACGAAGGGAATCTGGGGGAGGAACGCACGCAGCGCCAGGCGTTCGACCTCACGACGGAGGCGTTCGGCGTGGGCTTCTCCGGGCCGCTGTTGATCGCGGTCGACACAGCGGGCGACCCAACCCTGGTCTCCGAGTTGGCCGCTGCGGTCGAGGCCGATCCAAACATCGTGTCGGTCCAAGCAACCCCTCCGGTCGAGGGCAGTGATGTTGCGAGTCTCCTTGCCTTCCCGAACACCTCACCGCAAGACGCAGCGACCTACGAGACGGTGAAACGCCTCCGGGCCGATGTGTTCGTGGATGTCCTCGACGACGATCAACGCGCCCACGTCGGCGGTCAGACCGCCAGCTTCGGTGATGTCGGCAACCGAATCACGCAACGACTGCCGTACTTCATTGCTGCGGTGGTCTTCCTCTCGTTTTTCTTGTTGACCGGGGTCTTTCGGTCGCCGGTGGTTGCGCTCAAGGCTGCCGTGCTCAACCTGTTGTCGATCGGTGCTGCGTATGGCGTGCTGGTCATGATCTTCCAGTGGGGCTGGGGCCTGAGCCTCGTCGGCCTTTCCGAGACCGTTCCGATCGTCTCGTTCATTCCGATGTTCATGTTTGCGATTCTCTTCGGGCTGTCCATGGACTACGAGGTCTTCTTGTTGAGCCGGGTTCGCGAGGAGTACGTGCGGACCGGAGACAACGATCGGTCGGTGATTCACGGCATTGCGTCGACCGCACGGGTCATCACCGCTGCTGCACTGATCATGATTTCGGTGTTCGGGGCCTTCGCCCTCGGTGATGATCCGGCTCTGAAGATGGTCGGCATCGGGCTCGCAACGGCGATCTTCGTCGACGCCACCATCGTCCGAATCATCCTGGTCCCGGCCACGATGAAACTGATGGGTGACCGCAACTGGTGGATTCCGGCCTGGCTCGATCGTCTGATCCCGGAGATCGACATCGAGGGCGATGCAGGCCTCCCGGCCCCGAACGACGAAGCGACGTTGGTCCACGAATCAGCCGAAAACTAGGGTTCGTCGTCATGGCCCTTCCGACCATGACTCGCAACGGTGACGTCTTCGTCGTCGACATCGGTGACGACCTCAACATGACTTCCATTGCGTGGGTTGCCGCCATGAACGAACTGCTCGACGACGTCGAGGCGCACAGCGGGCCGAAAGGTCTTGTCACCACGTCGTCGGCGCCCAAGCACTACTCCAACGGCCTCGACACGCCGTACATGGCCGAGTGCACACCGGCCGAGGTGGCGGCCTACGTCGAGACGTGTTTCTCGCTCGTTCACCGGCTCATGTTGCTCGGTGCGCCAACGGGGGCAGCGGTCACCGGCCATGCCTTCGGGCTCGGCGCGTTCCTCGTGCTGGCGCACGACCAGGCGCTGATGCGAGAAGACCGGGGGTACTGGAACCTCCCCGAGGTCCATTTGTCGATGAGCTTTCCCCGACCGTTGATGTCTGTGGTCGATGCTCGGCTGTCGAACGGTGAGAAGCAACGAGCGGTGGTCGTCGGTCATCGGTACACCGGGCCCGAAGCGGCTGCGGCGGGAATCGTCGACGGAGTGGCCCCGCTCGAAACCCTCACCGAGGCAGTCATCGAACGGGTTGCCGGGGTTGCGTCCACGGCGGGTGACAACCTCGCCCTGATCAAGACACAGCTCTACCCGGAAATCGCCGAGATCGCCGCCCGCTGACTCAGGCGGCCCCCGCCATGAGCGCGCCGTAGGCCGACAGCAACACTGCGCCGCCCCGGGTTTCTCCCTGCAAGGTTGGGGCCATTTTGTTCATCACGTACGTGACCGTCATCCCCGTGTCGGGGTCGATCACGGCAAGCGAACCTCCCCACCCTCCCCAGAAGAACGAGTTGGGACTCGGTAGCGGCACGCGGGCGCTCGGCAGACCGAAGCCCAGCCCGTAGCGAAGGTCGGCATCGCCGGCGAGCACCATGTCGCGGCCGACGTACTGCTCCTCGGTGATGCGGGCAACCGTCTCCGGTCGCATCAGCGTTACCCCGTCGACGGTGCCGCCGCAGGCGAGGGCCGAGTGGACCCGGCCGACCGAGCGGGCATTGCCGAACCCGCCGGCTGCGGGGATCTCGGCGGCTCGCCATGCCCGAGTCGTCGGCTCGGTGCCGTCCAGGCGACAACTTCTGCCGGTGCGCTCGGCGATCGAGTCGGCGACGCCGGCGAAGATCGGGTCGTGACTGGGTGGGATCAGTTCGCCGCAGCGGGCATCGAGTTCGGGACCGAAGCCGATGTGGAAGTCGGCGTCGAGCGGAGCTGCGATCTCGTCGCGAACGAATGTGCCCAGCGACCGGCCGTCGACGCGTCGGACGATTTCACCTTGCAGATACCCGTGGGTGATGGCGTGGTAGCCGGCAGCGGTACCGGGTTCCCACCACGGCTTCATCGCAGCAAGGATCTCGCAGCATCGGTGCCAGTCGTAGAGCGTCTCGGCATCGATGGCAGGTTCGAACCCAGACAGGCCGGATGTATGGGCCATCACCTGCGCCACGGTGACTGCGCTCTTTGCGTTGGCGGCGAACTCGGGCCAATACGTGGCCACCGGTTCGTGCGGCTCCACCAGCCCTCGATCGACGAGCATCATGAGCGAGATCGCGCACATCGTTTTGGTCGTCGAATAGACGTTGACGATCGTGTCCTCGACCCACGGCGTGCCGTCGGGGGCGCGGTCGCCGGCCCAGATGTCGACGACCGGACGGCCGTGCAGGGTCACACAGGCGGAGGCACCGACCTCGAGGCCGTTGACGAAGTTGCGGGCGAAGGCGTCGCGGACGGCTTCCCAGCCCGGCTCGATGGTTCCGTGGATCTCGGGAACGTCAGCCACGTGGGACGTCGATCCAAGGAATCTCCTTGTCGACGCGTGGTTCACCGGGAAGTCCAAGCACCTGTTCGCCGAGAATGTTCTTCATCACCTCGGTGGTGCCACCCTCGATCGTGTTGGCCCGGGCCCGAAGGAATGCGTATCCCTCACCACCGCCGGTACCGGACAGGTCGACCTCGCCAGGACGACGGAACGTGTAGTCGAAGTCGATCTGCCCGGCCATGCCTTGCAGATCGATCGCCTTTTCGTAGATGTCCTGGTTGAGGGTGGCCATCATCGCTTTGCCGACCGAACCTTCCGGCCCGGGGTTCCCGGCCTTTGCGAGTTGGCTCGCGCGCATGTTGGTGAGACGCAGTGTCTCGGCGCGGATCCAAAGCTTCATGACGTCGTCACGGTTTGCCGGGGTCCGGGTGTCGTCCGCAACCTTCTCCCAGATGCGCACCAGTTGGCCGATGGCGCCGCCGCCTCGCCGGGGGCCGCCGCCACCGCCGCCACCGATGGCGGTGCGCTCGTTCATGAGGGTGGTGAGTGCAGCTCGCCACCCCTCACCCTCGGCACCGATGCGATGGTCGTCGTGGACTCGCACGTCGGTCATGTAGACCTCGTTGAATTCGGCCTCACCGGTGATCTGGCGCAGCGGCCGAACCTCGACCCCGGGCGCCTTCATGTCGAGCGCGAAATACGTCATGCCGCGGTGCTTGGGCACGTTGGGGTCGGTTCGGGTCACGAGCATGCCGAAGTCGGCGATGTGGGCGAGCGTGTTCCAGACCTTCTGCCCGTTGATCAGCCACTCGTCACCGTCGCGCACCGCTTTGGTGCCAAGGCCGGCGAAGTCAGAGCCGGCGCCGGGTTCGGAGAACAGCTGGCACCACTTCTCCTCACCAGTGAACATCGGTCGCAGGAAGCGTTGTTTCACTTCCTCCGAGCCGTGGGTGAGGATCGTCGGACCGGCGAGCGCGATGAAGAACATCGACGCATCGGTCGGTGCGGCACCGGCATGGTGGAGCCGCTCGTTGACGTGCTTCTGGAGTTGCGGGCGTACCCCGAGCCCGCCGTGGCCTTCGGGAAACATGACCCACGCCAGCCCATGATCGAACTGGTGACCACGGAATTCTTCGTATCCCTGGGCTTTCGGATCGTGGGCATCGAGAAGTGCGTCGATGGCAGCATCGACCCTCTGCAGTTCAGCGTCGCTCATGCGCACGAGTGTAGTGCGCCCAAGTTAACGGTCGCTAACCCTTCTGCACCGCCGTCGGGACAGCTGATGCCAGCAAGTCGACCCGGGGGCTTCGTTCGTCGTTGCGGCACCGGGCCAACTACCGTCTCGGCCCATGACGTCACTTGCGGTCTACATCGAAGCCCATCGCACTGCGCTCGCCGAGATCAACGATCTGATCGCCGATCGTTCCGATGAACAACTGGCGGTGCAGTCGTTGTGCCCCGAGTGGGACGTGAAAGCCTGCATTGCCCACGCTGTCAGCATCGAGAAGGCACTCACCGGTTGGGAACCCGATCCCGAGAACCTGTTCGACTTCGGCATCGTCGGCTCGTTCATGGAGCAGGCGACCGCCATGGACGCCGACACGTTCCGAGCCGCGATTCGCGACATCGGTGATGCCCGCCTCGCACACCTCGAGTCGCTCGACCCGGCGATCGTCGACCAGCCGTCGATGACACCCGTCGGGCCGCAGGCCTACGGCAACTTTCTGCAAATCCGCGTGTTCGACATGTGGGTCCACGCTCGAGACTGCGCGCTCCCGCTCGGCATCCAACTTCCCGACGGGGGCACAACTGCCGAGCAAGCCGTGAACGAAGTCCACCGATCGATGGGCTACATCGCCGGCAAGAAGATCGGCCTCGAGGACGGCATGTCGATGACGGTGCACATCACCGGTGGAGCTCCCCGGACCTTCCACGTTGCGGTCGATGGCCGGGCCGGACTCGTCGACGCGGTCGACGACCCGACCGTCACCCTCACCGCCGATACCGAGACATTCGTGATGCTCGCATGTGGACGAATCGATCCCCAGGAACGCATCGACGCGGGCCGTATCTCGTGGAGTGGCGACGACGAGTGGGGTGAGAGAGCCGCCCGCAGCCTGCGCTTCACGATGTAGCTGTCGGCACGATGGAGCTGTCGGCGACGACCGACGTGCCGAGGGGCCGGCGCCGATCGACCCCTAGCCGACGAGGGCCATGGCGGCGTAGAGCGCCACGCCGTGCTTCATGGCGTCTTCGTTCACACGCATGAGGTTGGAGTGGTTGGGTGCTGCGGTCTGTGGCGACTCGTCGTCAGGGCACACACCGAGAAAGGCCATCGCACCCGGCACGTGCTGAAGGACGTAGCTGAAGTCCTCGGCGCCCATGATCGCTCGCGGCATGATCGCGAAGTGCTCCTCGCCCAGGATCTGATGGGTGACGTCGCCGACGAGCTCGGCCTGGTCGTCGTGGTTGATCGTGACCGGGTACCCGGGATCGATCTCGGTCTTGCAGCTGCAGCCGTGAGCGGCAGAGGTGCCTTCGGCAACGCGGACAAGGTTGGCTTTCAGCGTGGCCCGGGTCTCCTCGTCGTGACTGCGGATCGTGCCCTCCATCCAGGCGTGGGGCGGGATGATGTTGTTGGTGGTGCCGGCTCGCACGTGGGCAACGGTGACCAGCCCGGCACGGGTGGCCTCGACGGAACGGCCCACCATGGTGTGGATGCCACTGATGGTCTGGGCCATGGCCGGGATCGGGTCGGTGCAGTGGTGCGGGGCCGACGCGTGGCCGCCTTCGCCGTGGATCGTGATGCTGAACTTGTCGGCCGACGCCAGCAGAGCGCCCGCCTTCGTGGCGATCATGCCCGCCTTCTGGTTGGCCGTGACGTGGATGGCAAAGGCGCGATCGACGCCGTCGAGCACGCCCTCGTCGATCATGTACTTGGCGCCGTGGAAGCCTTCCTCTCCCGGCTGGAACATGAAGCGGACCTTGCCGGTGAGCGTGTCCTTGCTGTCGGCGAGGAGTTTGGCTGCGCTCACCAGCATCGACACGTGGGTGTCGTGACCGCAGGCATGCATACGGCCGTCGTGTTGTGATTTGAAGTCGGACGGATAGTCCTCCTGCAGCGGCAGAGCATCCATGTCACCACGCAGCAGCACGGTCGGGCCCGGCTTGCCGGTGTCGAGGTCGGCGACGACCGACGTGGTCGATGTGCCGAGGGTGATGTCGAGACCGAGGCCGGTGAGGGCCTCGGTGATCTTCGTCTGGGTACGCGGCAGGTCGAGGCCGAGTTCGGGGTCGGCGTGGATCGCCCGGCGGAGCTCGACGGTCTCTGCGTCGATTCCGGCTGCGGCTGCCGCGATGTCGGGTCCGATGTCGTTCATGCTCATGCGGTCACTCTCTCGCGATGACGTCGAGGTCTGCAACACTCGGGCCATGCGTCTCGGAATTCACCTGCCCCAGTACGGACGAGCGTCGTCGGCCGACGCGATCACGAAGGTTGCCGTCCGGGCCGAGGAACTCGGCTTTCACGACGTGTGGGTGTCGGATCACGTCGTCGTGCCCGTCGATCAGGGCTATCCCTCGCCCTATCTCTTCGAACCGCTGCTGAGCTTGGCGTGGGCCGCTGCGGTGACATCCCGGATCCGGCTCGGCACCAGTGTCCTCGTGGTGCCGCACCACCACCCACTCAGCATGGCCAACAGCCTCGCCAGCCTCGACAAGCTGAGCGGTGGCCGGTTGACGCTCGGGGTCGGGGTCGGTTGGTCAGCCGGGGAGTTCGAGGCGCTCGACCAAGAGTTCGCCTCGCGTGGAACGCGAATGGATGAAGCACTCGACATCTATCGCAAGGCCTGGGAGACCGATCCGCTCACTCACAAGGGCACCTTCTACGACATCGCCGAGATGAAGCTCCAGCCCAAACCCGAAGCCCGGATCCCCATCTGGGTCGGAGGTGGGGCCGATGTCGCCATCCGGCGGGCGGCGCGCCACGACGGCTACCAGGGAATCTCCACTGAACCGGCCGAGATGGCCAGGATCGTCCAGCGGTTGAAAGACGAGGGCGCAGGAGACGACTTCGTCATTTCATACCGGACGGGATGGGATCCGAACGGCATGGACGCCTCACAGATTCGAGAGGAGGCCGAGGCCTACGCATCGGCCGGCGTGCACCATGTGGTGTCGGCGCCGTGGCGGAGCACCACCGACGAATGGATCGACTCGATGGAGCAACTGATCGACCTCGTGCCCTTCGAGCCGGCAGGGTAGCTTCGCCGCCATGAAGCTCTCGATGATGCTGACCTACTCCGGTGATCCCCGGCTCGCTGCGGCCGAGGCGGCTGACCTCGAACGCGCCGGTGTCGACATCGGATGGGTGCCGGAACTGTACGGCTTCGATGCGGTGTCGATCCTGGGTTATCTCGCAGCAAAGACCGACACGATGCTGTTGGGTTCGGGCATCCTCAACATCTACGGACGCACGCCCTCCACCATCGCCATGACCGCTGCCGGTCTCGACGCAGTGTCCAGTGGGCGCTTCATTCTTGGCTTGGGGGCGTCCGGTCCCCAAGTGATCGAAGGCTTCCACGGTGTCAGGTACGACCGTCCGCTCGGGCGTCAGCGCGAGATCATGGAGATCTGTCGAAAGGTGTGGCGGCGGGAGCGGCTCGTGCACGACGGTGTCAGCTACACGCTGCCCCTCCCCGTTGGTGAGGGAACTGGGTTGGGCAAGCCGCTGAAGCTCGTGAACCATCCGGTGCGTGACGACATCCCGATCTATCTGGCATCGCTCGGCCCCAAGAACGTCGCGTTGACCGCCGAGGCTGCTGACGGGTGGCTGCCAGCCTTCTTCCACCCCGACAAGGCCGATTCGGTCTGGGGTGAGGATCTTGCGGCCGGCGCAGCGAAACGGCCGACGTCGCTCGGCCCACTCGAGATCTCTGCCGGCGGTGCACTGTGCATCACCGACGACGACGAAATGGCTCGCAAGCTCCGCGACGCCGGTCGCTTCATGACGGCGCTGTACGTCGGCGGCATGGGAGCGAAGGGCAGAAACTTCTACAACAACATCTTCCGCAAGTACGGCTACGAGGACGAAGCCGAGCAGATCCAGAACCTGTACCTCGACGGCAGGAAGGACGAGGCGATGGCGCTGGTGCCCCAGGAGTATCTCGACGCCACCGCCCTGGTGGGCGACGAGGGCTACGTCAGAGAGCGGGTCGAAGCGTTCCGGTCTGCCGGCGTGACCCAACTGCAGATCTCGCCGACCGGACCCAACCAACTCGCCGACATCGAAAAAGTGAAGAGCTGGGTCAGCTGACGCAGTCGGATCGAGGCCGCTCAGTCGGCGGAGCGTTCGCGCTCGACGTGGGCAGCAAGCCCTTCGAGGGCGCCGTGCAGTGCCTTGCGCATCCCCCTCGACGCAGTAGCAAGAAGGCGAGCGGCGATCTTCGAGCGTGCCTCGAATCCCTGCAGGTAGGTGACGCGAACACGGTCGGTGGACAGCACCTGCACGTCGACCCGTTCGAGGAGGGTCTGCGAAAACCGTCCCAACGGACCGTCGGCTGCGACCACGACGAACCCGAACACAGTTGGCTCGTCCCAGACGACGAAGACTTCGTCGATCCGCCACTTCCTGATCCAAACAGAACGGGTCGAACCCAGTCCGTCA
>Ga0181588_10001104_pt1 | contig 24060 bp, 21 predicted proteins | sample 071ome_26_FD_148607 | JGI IMG/M metagenome (GOLD analysis project Ga0181588, IMG submission 148607) | Coastal salt marsh microbial communities from the Groves Creek Marsh, Skidaway Island, Georgia - 071409BT metaG (spades assembly) | ecosystem: Environmental > Aquatic > Marine > Intertidal zone...
TCGTCGTTGGGGATTTCGACCACAGGCTGAGGATTGGCGAGCCGGCGCTGGTATTCGGCCAGCGACTCTTCTTCCGAAACCCCCAGGGCGGCGGCAACCCGTTTACGGCTGCCGTTCACATTGGCGACTAGCTCAAGCTTCTCTGGGCCGGCTTGTTTAAACAGTAAAGCCTTGTCGCTGATCTCGTAGGCCGACGATAGGTCGGAAAGGTCTATCGGCTCATCGTGATGGTGGACCTCGCCCATCTCATCAAGTTTCTCGACGAACCTGCGGAGCCTGAATTTATCTAGATCGATGTCTGCCATTTGAAATACTCCCTGATGGCATTTTAGGCGGTAGCGTCTTGAATGGCCCGCCATATTTTCTCCGGCGTGGCGGGCATAGGAATGTCGTCGATGCCGATGGGCGACAGCGCATCTGCGACGGCGTTGAGGACGGCAGGCAGGGCGCCCACCGTGCCGGCTTCGCCCGCGCCCTTGACCCCCAGCGGGTTGGTATCCGTCGGGACCGGCTGGCTTTCCACCGCTATGTAGCAGAGGTTGTCGGCGTGGGGCATGGCGTAGTCCATGAAGGAGCCGCTCAGTAACTGACCGCTTTCCTTGTCATAGGCGATGTCTTCCATTAACGCCTGGCCCACGCCCATGGCCACGCCGCCATGTATTTGGCCTTTTAATGTCAGGGGGTTGATCACGTTCCCCACATCATCAACCACGCAGTAGTTAATGATCTCCGTCTCGCCCGTGTCCGGATCGATCTCAAGCTCCACGGCGTGCGCCCCGTTGGGGAAAGTGGGTTTGTCCAGTTTGAACACGCCGGTTTCATGGAACCCGTGCTCTACCCCTGGCGGCATTTTGCCGGGGCTATAAGCGGTCTTGGCCACATCGTGAATGTCTACGGTTTTATCTGTGCCGGCGACTTTGAACTGACCGCCTTCGAATTCGATGTCGGACTCGGCGGCTTCCAGGATATGGGCCGCGATGGTCTTGCCTTTTTCGATCAGCTTGCCGGATGCGATCTTGAGGGCGGAACCGCCCATCACGGCGGAGCGGGAGCCGAACGTGCCGACACCGGACGAGACTTTGTCTGTATCACCGTCGATCAGCCGGACCCTGTCGGAATCGATGCCCAGATGTTCACCGAGCAGAACCTTGTACATAGTGTCGTGACCCTGGCCCTGATCCTTGGAGCCAGCGAGAACGGTGACATCACCTGCCGGATCGAACCGTACCTCCACGGTTTCCGTTGTCGGCGACGCGGCGCGCTCAATCGTATTTGTGATCCCGAGCCCACGCAGCTTGCCGCGGCCTTGGGCTTCATCGCGGCGGGTCTCGAACCCGGCGTAATCGATCATCTCCATGACGCGGTCCAAATTCTTTTCGAACTCTCCGCAGTCATAGGTGTACATCAGCGCCGTCTTGTAAGGCATGGCGTCGGCGGGGATCGTATTCAGGCGCCGGATTTCAGCCCGATCCATCTTGAGCTCGGTCGCCGCCAAGTCGATCAATCGTTCCAGGATATAGGCGGCCTCGGGTCTGCCCGCGCCCCGGAACGGCGCTGTCGTGTTCATGTTGGTGAAAACGCCCGAGACTTCGACATAGATGGCCTTGGTCGTATACGTGCCGGCAATCACACCCATGTTTTGGAATGTGGGCAGCATGCCCCGATCAGAAGACAGGTACGCCCCCAAACTGGCCAGGTTATTGGCGCGTAGCCCTAGAAACTTGCCATCTTTTCTCAGCGCCAGTGAGGCTTCGGAGACATTGTCGCGCGCGTGTTCGTCGCTTTGTAGGGACTCGCTCCGGTCCGCATTCCATTTGACCGGCCGCCCGACGACTTTCGAGGCCCAGAGCACCAGCCGGTGCTCGGGATAGATCGGGCCCTTCATACCGAACGCGCCGCCCACATTGCCGGCGATCACTTGGATTTGCCGTTCCGGCACGTTTAGAACCTGGGAGAGGATTGTCCGCGCCGAATGAGGCGTCTGCAGATCGGCGTAAAGGATATAGCGGTCTTCACGAGCATCGTAATCGCCGATACAGCCCCGGTTCTCCATGGCGTTGGCGGAGATGCGGTTGATGACGAACTTACGGGAAACAACGTGATCCGCTTCGGCAAAGGCAGCTTCGGTGGCTTCTTTGTCTCCCAGCTTTGCCACGTAGGCGATATTGTTGTCGCAATCATCCCAGATGCGCGGCGTGTCGTCCTTGGTGGCGTCGGCGGTCACCGTGACCGGGGCGAGGGGTTCGTAATCCACCTCGATCAACTCCGCCGCGTCCTTCGCCTGGTGGAGGGTTTCGGCAATAACCAGGGCCACGTGGTCGCCGACGAAGCGGACCCGGTCTCTGACCAGGCCGGGATGGGGTGCGTGATAGGCGGGATCGCCGTTCGGGCGCTTCTGCGGGAACGTGATCTTGGTGCTGCTCCAATTTTCCTTGGCCAGGTCTTCGCCGGTCAGGACCGCCAGGACGCCGGGCGCGGACGCTGCGGCGTCGGTGTTGATCCCGTTGATCTTGGCGTGGGCGTGGGGGGAGCGGAGGATGTAGACTTGGGCTTCATGCGGCAGGGTGCGGTCATTGATGTAAAGCCCCCGCCCGGTGAGAAGACGCGGGTCCTCCGTGCGGCTAACTGGTTGTCCGACTGCGAATACGCCCATTCTACTTACCCCTGGTTGGTCTGGTCATTCACCGCCATAGATGCGGCGAAGTTCGTTTTTCAAGATTTTGCCCATGGCGCTTTTCGGCATTTCCGAGACGAAATCCATGCGCCTTGGGATTTTGTATCCGCCGATCCGCTCCCGGCAGTGATTGATGATGTCGGTGTCGGAAAGACTTGCGCCGTCGCGGGCGACAATGACCGCAAACAGGGACTCGCCAAACTTTTCATCCGGCACCCCGACCACGGCACATTCCTGAATGTCGGGATGCTGATACAGCGCCGCCTCCACCTCGGAGGTATAGATATTCTCGCCGCCGGAGACGATCATATCCTTCTTGCGGTCCATGAGATACATCAGTCCGCCTTCGTCCATGCGGCCTACGTCACCGGTGTGGAACCAGCCGTCGCGGAAGGCTTTTTCCGTTTCATCCGGCCGGTTGAGGTAACCCTTGGTGGAAACCTGTGGGCCGCGCACCGTGACCTCACCCACCTCGCCTAAGGGAAGTTCTTCGCCGTCGTCATCAGTGATCTTCATGTCGGTGGCGGTCAGAGGCCGTCCGGCGGCGCGTAGCACAGAAATATCGCCGGATTCGACCGCGTCGCGGTGTTCTTGAGCATTGAGGTAGGTGAGGATCGGCGAGGTCTCGGTTAGGCCATAACCCTGGACAATATCGGAATTGGGGAAGCCTTCCATGGTCTTCGCCACCCACTCCGCCGCCATCGGCGAGGAGCCGTAAAGCATGAGACGTAAACTGGACGTGTCGAAGTCCTGAAAATGGCTGTCGGTGAGCGAAATGATGATCATGGTCGGCGCCATCATGGTGCAGGTGACCCGATAGTCCTGAATGGCGGTCAGAATATCCGCCGGCGTAAAGGCCGGCAGGTATGCATGGGCGCCGCCAGTGATGGTAAAGGCCGTGGAAAGCAGGTCCGCCGCGTGGAACATCGGCGCGGCATGCAGATAAATATCATGGCTGTGCGCATGCATGCAGATCGCCATCTGCATCCCATTGGAGATAGTGTTCTTGTGGCTGAGTTGGACACCCTTACTGCGGCCTGTCGTCCCGCCCGTATAGAGCAACAGCGCAAGATCATCTTCCGCCACTTCGTGCGGCGCGGCCGGTTCAGCAGCAGCGAGAAGTGTTTCGTATTGAGGCAGGGCAATGCCATCGTCTTCGGGGCCGATATAAAAAGCCGTATCCCGCCACGGCGCGATCTCTTCCGCGTCGGTGACTCCCAGGAAACCTTTGCCTAGGCCTAGTACCTTGCACTCGGCATCTTCCAGAATATGCAGGATTTCCGGCGGTGCTAGCCGGTGATTGATTGGCACGGGGATGGCGCCGCCCCAATAGCCAGCGTGCAAAAGCTCCGTATATCGGAAGCTGTTTTCGCAGATAATCCCGAACCGGTCACCGGGTCCGACCCCCATGGTTTGCAATGCGCCGGCAAGTTTTTCGGCCCGGCCAACATGCTCTGCCCAGGTGAAATTGTGTTCCCTATCGACGATGGCCGGGTTGTCCGCATAAAGTTTGCGGGCACGGTCCAGTGCGCTGAGTTGGGTGATCATACCGCCGCTATCCTCCCTTGGGCGTTAATCATTGGCGTTTTCGCCTTTTCAGACCTATTTAAAGAGGCTGAGACCGCCCAATACAAGCCCTGTCGGATTGACGTTATTTACGTCCAGTCGTAGGGAGCGCAAGTGCGAAAACCGGCGAGCACGTCGCGGCGTTCTTCTGTAAAGAAATTGCGGTGCATGTTAGTGATCATACGGCTGCGCGTTGCCCACCCGCCGCCCCTAAGCACCTTGCGGGTGTAGAACACCGGCTCCGAATACTCCCGGTAGGCGTCGGCGACAAATCCGGGGTAGGGGGCGAACATGCTGTTGGTCCATTCCCATACATTGCCCATCATCTGGCGGCAGCCCCAGGCGCTGTCGCCATCGGCAAAGGCGGCCACATCGACGCAGCCCAGACCTCTTCCATCCAGATTGGCGCGACCGATTGTCTCCGGATCATTGCCCCAGGGATAGCGGCGCTTGGCTTGGCTGAAACCGTCGCCATCAGGTTCCGACGCGGCGGCCACTTCCCATTCGATCTCCGTCGGCAGACGGCGGCCCGCCCATTCACAGTACGCCATGGCCTCAAACCAATTGACGTGGACCACCGGCTCGTGCAGCGGCAGGTCGATGATCTGGTCAAAGCGCCGCATCTTCCATTTGCCCGGCACATCCTTGATCCAGTAAACCGGGTGGTTCGCGCCTTCTTGCTGACGCCAGCCCCAGCCAATATCAGGCCAAAGATCGCGCCGCGCATACCCGTCATCCTCCACGAACGCCAAGAACTCTTCATTGGTGACCGGTGCTTTGGCGATTTGGAACGGATGGACGGCGACTTCGTGGGCCCACTTTTCGTTGTCGAAGGAGAACGGGTCTTCCCGCCGGGAGCCCAGCATGAATGTGCCGCCGGGGATTTCGACGTCGCCGGGGTGCGGGCCAAAATCGGCCTTGGCCAATGACAGGTCCTTGGCGGCGGCGAAGTTGGGCGTGGGATAGCCCAGCGTCTGGCGAGTATACGAATACGCCTCATTGTGCATGTCGTGGTGGAAGGTGGCGAACTGATAGATAAAGCTGTCGGCCTCGGTCGCATCGCCGTCGGGCAGCCGGTCGAACAGCTTGCCTTTGATCTCTTCGATATAGCTCAGGCATTCATTGAGCTGCAGCAGCGGCAAGTCCCAGCGCAGGCTGTGTTCGATGTCGATGGAGTCATACAGCGCGTCTCCGTTTTCCAGGGTCGGCTCGTAGTCATAGAGCTTGCGCAGAATGAACTGTTCGGAGAACCAGGCGACGTGTCCGATTTCCCAAATCAGTGGATTGACGATCGGCAGGCGCGGGCCCATGAGCTGCTTGCTGTCCAGCCCGTTCAGCAGTTCGTTGGTGCGGGCCTGGGCATCTTCCATGATACTCATCAGGTGTTTGGAAGAGACGATGGCAGTCATGTAGAATGTCCTCGGTTTATCGGGCCGGCGCGACCAATTACACGGAATCAGTCTGTTGCACATTATTCTAATAACGCCCGCTGACAAGGGGGCCAAGTCGGGAAACTGGACCACGGCGGCCCGCTGGACAAGGTTGTTGGGCAATCTGGGACACCAGGTGACCACTGCTGGCCGTTATGACGGCCAGCCGGCGGACCTGATGATAGCCATCCATGCCTGGCGTTCGGCCGATGCGATTGAACGCTTCAAGAAATTGTATCCGGACCGGCCGCTGATCCTGTGTCTGGCCGGCACGGACATTAATCAATTCATCCATACCCATCCCGAGACCACCCTCCGGTCCATGGACCTGGCGGAGGCGCTGGTCGGGTTGAACGAGACGATAAAATCTCTGACGCCTGAAAATTTCAGGCGTAAGCTGCGGATCATCCATCAATCGGCGAAGCCGTTATCGTCGCCGCGTCATCCGCCGCGCCGTCATTTTAATGTTTGCGTGATCGGCCATCTGCGCCAGGTCAAAGATCCGTTCCGCGCGGCACTGGCTGTGCGGAACTTACCGGAGACGTCGCGTATCCGGGTGCGCCATCTGGGGGGCGCGGAGGAAAAGGGGTTCGACCAAAAGGCCATGGCCGAAATGACACGAAACCCCCGCTATACATGGCAGGGCGAAGTGCCGAGCTGGCGGGTACGGCGGGAATTCGTCCGGTCCCATCTGATGGTGATCTCGTCCCTGGCGGAAGGCGGTGCGAATGTGGTCTCCGAGGCCGTCGTCACCGGTCTGCCGGTCATCGCCTCCAAAATCGATGGGAACGTTGGGCTCTTGGGGAAACGGTATAAGGGTTATTTTCCTGCGGGGGACGAAGCGGCGTTGCGGAAGTTGCTTTTACGGGCGGAAAACGACCGGTCGTTTCTCAACACGCTGGAAGAGCAATGCGCTGCCCGTCGGGATTTGTTTCTGCCGGAGACCGAGCAGGCGGCGTTGAGGGAATTGGTTGAGGGGATGATTTATTAAACAACATCCGCGCGGGTCTGCAGCCGGAGCCGTGCGCGGATCGTGCGCGACGCCACGTCGATGCCGATATTCAACAGCGCCGTGATCAGGATCAGCACCAGCGCCCGGTCGTAGCGGAGATCGGCAAAGGCGCTATCGATATAAAAGCCCAGAGTAGCGATGCCGAGGATGCCGAGGATGGCCGTCTCCCGCATGATGACCTCCCAGCGGTAAAAGAGGAACGCCAAAAACTGGGGATAGATGCGAGGCGTGATTTCATAGGCAAAAAGATTTATCCCCGCTGGCCGGTCTGGCCGCACCTGCAGCGCTTCCGTATGGCGGCCCATTAGGTGGCCGATGATCGCGCCATTGTGCAGCGCCAGAGCCAGAATAGCCGGCAGCATGGAGGGCCCCCACAGCAACAGGAAGATCAGCGCCAAAATGTATTCCGGGGTGGAGCGGCTGATCACCAGGAAGATATGACCCAACGTCCGGCCGAAGACCCGGAAGAACAGGGGCGAGATCAGCGGGTAGAAGAGTAGCGTCAGCGCGCCCGCGCCGACCAGGGCGATCTGGGTCAGGACTACGGTGGCGATGATGCCGGGGACAGCCTGGTCGTTCCACAATTTGATAAACCAGGCCCAGGTGGCGGTCCATGTGTCCGTTGTGATGGCTTCGGCTGTGCGGATCGGGTGCGGCAGGATGTCGGAGGTGAGGAACCGGACCAGATTGGTCATGTTGATGTCAGACAGGCCCCATGGGATCACGATCAGTGCGATCAGGATGTAAAGCGGCACCAGGCGCGTGTGTATCCATTTCCGGATAGTGGCGATGATAATGTAAAACAGGATCAACAGCGCCGCCGCTTGGGAATAGAGGCCCTCTGAAAACGCCGTCTCCAAATGGAAGCCCAATGTCGGTAGGCCGACGAACCCCAGAACCGCGCTGGACCGCAGCCCGCATTCCAGCCGGTAGAGGGAGTAGGTCCGGAAATGCACCCAGGCGTCCGGTAGCTTGGCGAACAGGAAAGCGGATAGAGTGGTCGTACCGCGAGGGAGCGTTTTCAGCGGTGCGGGATCGGCTTCCTCCAAAATTTCCGCATAGACTTTGGCGAAGATGCCGGCATAGGGGATGGCCAGCGCCAGAATGCCAGTAACGGCGGTCAAGCCGAACATCTGCAGGAAGATCAGCGCCCAGAAAAGTTCGTGCACGGAACGGATGAAGGCGCAGAACAGCCGCACGATGCGGAAATGGAACACGAGCGCCAGCAGGAATCCCCAGAAGTTGCCGAGCGCCACGCCCAGGATGGCGAAGGCAAGGGTGTTGACGATGGCGGTCCAGAGTTCATCGGTGCCGAAAAAGTCCGGCGTGACCACGCCCAACAGCATTTTGCCCATTTCGGTCCAAGGGTCCTGGGTGGTGATCTCGATATCGGCGAAGAACAGGAAAATGATGGCGACGGCGACGAATCCGCCGGTGGCGCGTAAAAGCGGCCGGGCCGTTGGCGTCAGATAGGCGGCGCTATTGTCGATAGATGTCGTCAAGATCGGACGCCTTCATGCCATTGGTGGACTGATCCAGGACTTTTTGACCGTCCTTCAGTCCGATGATCCGGTCGGAATATTCCAGGGCCAGGGCCACGTCGTGCATGGACTGCACCACCGTGTCGTGGTTGCCGACAATGGCCTGCATGACGATGTGGGATTGATGTTCGTCCAGGGCGGAGACCGGTTCGTCCCCGAAGAAGATGGCACTGTCCTTAAAGATGGCGCGGCCGATAGCGGTGCGCTGCTGCTGCCCACCGGAGAGTTCTTGCACGGGTGCGAAGAGTTTCTCTTCCATGCCGAGCTGTTCCAGGATCGGCACGATTAAATCCTTTTCCGCCTGCAAAGGCTTGATCAGATTGACCAGATTATACCAGGTCGAATAGCGGTGCAGCCGGCCCATATACACGTTGTGAAAGACTGATAGCGTGCGTACGAGGCCGAGTTCCTGGGGCACAATGGCCACGTCCTCATCCGTGCTCTCATAAAGTTGGGTGAGTAGAGTGGATTTGCCGGCGCCGCTTTGGCCGACCAGGGAGATTTTTTCACCCCGTTTGATGCTGAGCGAAATTTCGCTCAGCACCGTCTGTTCGCCATAGCGAACAGTCGCCTTATCCAAGGCAAACAGGGTCTCGTCACGGTTCAACACGTGACAGGTCTTTCTTCGGTGGGCTTTCGTGTTACTCGATCAGGCCGACCTTCTTGCCGAGATCCAGGACGGGTTGAAAATCCTTGTTCGTTGCTTTGATGAACGATTTCCGAGGAAAGGCCGCCAATAGATCGGGGTCCTTCATGTTGATTAAGGCGTTTTGGACTTTGTCCGTGAAACCGGCGCCGAACTTTGCGTTCACGTCGCCCCGGATGCTCCAGTTGTAGTCAGGATAGCCGGGCGTTTCCCAGATGACCTGGACCTTGCTGGTATCGATGTTGCCTGCGGCGAGCTCTCGCTTCCAGACTTTGTAGTTCGTTGCGCCAACCTGGAAGGCGCCGGCTTGAACCAGCGCAATGGTCTTGGAGTGATTGCCGCTATATCCAACCCGGCTGAACACCTGGTCCGGAGCTTTACTAAATACCCGGCGGATATGGTATTCCGGCATCAGGCGGCCCGACGTGGAGCCTTTGGAGCCAAAAGTGAAGGTCTTGCCGGCAATCTCTGTGGGGAGATTGGACGACTTTTTTAAACCCGTGCTGACATGGGCAATGAAATAGGTCTGGAAGTTGGGATCTTCAAACCCCTGGGCAATCGCCTGTGAATCCTTCACCAAATGGCGGGCGCGGACGCCGGACAAGCCGCCGAACCAGGCGAGTTGAACCTGATTATTGCGGAAGGCGGTCACGGCCGCAGAGTAAGATTTGACCGGGATGTATTTTACGTCAACGCCCAGTTCTTTCGACAGATAGGTGGCGATCTTGGTGAATCGCGCCTTCAGCTTGGTTTCGTCCTGATCTGGGATCGCCGTAAAGACGAACGTTTCCGCCATCACCGCCGTGGAAAAGACGATGAGCATGAACGCAGAAGCGGTAATGCTCTTGAAGAGTATTTTCAACATTGAAGAGCTCCATGGTTAGAGAATTATGAGGACCGAAGATTATCAGGTGAGGGCCTCAGGTAAACCACCGGGCGCGAAATATGTTGGTCAATTGCGGTAATTCACGAAGAGTTTAGCGCGCCGCTTGATTTACTCAGTGTACTGACTATATTTCGGGCCGCATGATTTGAAGCTGGCGGAATAGCTGATTGCGAATCCTTATCCAGGGTCTAAAATCCCGGCAGCGGAGGGAAAAATCACCATGAGCGACTTTCAAATGGATCCCGATTGGCTGGAGTTCCACCCCAATCCGTCCAAACCCAAATACATTCCGCCGGCCGGCGCCGTGGACAGTCATTGCCATGTGTTCGGTCCGGGCGACGTCTTCCCCTATTCGCCGGAGCGAAAGTACACGCCGTGCGATGCGCCGAAGGAGAAGCTGTTCGAGCTCCGTGACTACTTGTGTTTGAGCCGCAACGTCATTGTCCAGGCGACCTGTCATGGGGATGACAATCGGGCGCTGGTCGATGCCATGAACGCGTCGAACGGTATGGCGCGAGGCGTGGCGACGGTGAAGGAAAGCATCACTGACGAGGGCTTACAGGAATTACATGAAGCCGGCGTCCGGGGCGTACGGTTCAACTTCGTGAAGCGACTTGTGGATTCTTTGCCACGTGATCCGCTGAAAAACATTGCGGAACGGATCAAGCCCTTGGGCTGGCATATCGTGATTTACTTTGAAGCCCCCGAATTGCCGGAGCTTTATGACTTCTTTACATCCCTGCCGACCACGGTGGTGGTCGATCATATGGGCCGGCCCGACGTGACCAAGCCAGTAGACGGGCCGGAATTCGAGCTGTTTATTAAGTTGCTGCGGGAAAACGAGAATTTTTGGTCCAAGGTGACCTGCCCGGAACGACTGACCAAAGCAGGCCCGCCCTATGATGATGTGGTGGCATTCAGCAGCCGGCTGGTGGAAGAGTTCCCCGATCGCACGATCTGGGGCACCGACTGGCCGCATCCGAACATGAAATCCCATATGCCCGATGACGGTATGCTTGTGGACTATATCCCGAGAATAGCGCCTGACGCGGCGCAACAACAACGGTTGTTGGTGGACAATCCGATGAGGCTCTACTGGGACGACTAAGGAGATAGAAATGGCGCTTGAGAAACCCTATATGGATGTGCCGGGCACGACGATCTTTGATCAGGATCAGTCCCGCAAAGGCTACCACCTCAATCAATTCTGCATGTCGCTGATGAAGGCCGAAAACCGCGAGCGGTTTTACAAGGATCAAAAGGCTTACATGGACGAATGGCCGATGACCGAGGAACAAAAGCAGGCGGTCCTTGATAGGGACTACAATGCAATGATTGCCACGGGGGGTAATATCTATTTCCTGTCCAAGATATTCTCCAGCGACGGTCTCAGTTTCCAGTTCGCGGCGGCGACCATGACCGGCATGACCCAAGAGGAGTATGCGCAAATGATGATCAACGGCGGCCGTTCGATCGAAGGCAACCGCTATGTGGGGGAGAAAGATAATGGCTAGAGTGACACACGGGCTGAGCACGTCCCACATCCCGGCGGTCGGCGCGGCGATCGATTTGGGTAAAATACAGGAAGATTACTGGAAGCCGGTGTTTTCGGGCTACGAGTTCTCCAAAGACTGGATCAAGGAGAACATGCCGGACGTGGTGTTCCTGGTCTACAACGATCATGCCTCGGCGTTTGATTTGTCCATGGTGCCGACCTTTGCCATCGGCTGTGCGGATGAATTCCCGCCGGCGGACGAAGGCTGGGGGCCGCGCCCCGTGCCGACGTGCAAGGGGCACCCGGAGCTGGCGTCCCATATTGCCCAGTCGGTGATCCTGGATGAGTTCGATCTGACCGTAGTCAACGAGATGCACGTAGATCATGGCCTCACTGTCCCGCTGTCCCTAATCTTCGGTCAGCCCGAAGAGTGGCCGGTGAAGGTGATCCCGTTCCCGGTGAATGTGGTGCTCTATCCGCCGCCGACAGGTAAACGTTGTTATGAGCTGGGCAAATCCATTCGCCGGGCGATAGAATCCTTTGACGAAGACATCAATGTTCAGATTTGGGGCACCGGCGGCATGAGCCACCAGCTTCAGGGACCCCGCGCCGGTCTGATCAATAAAGAGTTCGACGCCCGCTTTTTGGACATGTTGATCGATGACCCGGAAGAGCTCGCCAAGATGCCGCATATTGATTATGTGCGGGACGCCGGCTCTGAAGGGATTGAATTGGTCATGTGGTTCGTGATGCGCGGTGCGCTCGACGACAATGTGGATACGGTCCACCGCTTTTACCACGTGCCGGCGTCGAACACGGCTGTCGGGCATCTGATTTTGGAAAACCGCGCTTAGAAGGGCGCTGAGAGAAGGCTAGGGGAGATTAGTCATGAAAGTAGCACTCGCCGGTGGCGGCGCGTTTGGTCAGAAACATTTGGACGGTATTGCCCGGATTGACGGCGTCGAATGCGTCTCGATTTGCGGTCGCCGTATGGAGCAGAGCCAGGAAATCGCCGACAAGTATGGTATCGGCCATGTCACAACGGATTTGGCCGAATCCATCGCCCAGCCGGGCGTGGACGCTGTGATTTTATGCACACCGACCCAGATGCACGCCGAACAGGCCATTGCCTGCATGGACGCGGGTAAGCATGTAGAGGTGGAAATCCCTCTGGCCGACAGCTGGGCCGATTCCCAGGCCGTGCTTAAGAAGCAACAAGAAACCGGCCTGACCTGCATGGTCGGCCACACGCGGCGCTTCAACCCGTCTCACCAATGGGTGCACAACAAGATCCAGGCGGGAGAGCTGAACATCCAGCAGATGGACATCCAGACCTATTTCTTCCGCCGCAAGAACATCAACGCCGCCGGCGGGCCCCGGTCCTGGACCGACCATCTGTTGTGGCACCATGCGGCGCACTCTGTTGATCTGTTCCGCTATCAGTGCGGCGAACCCATCGTGGTCGCCCAGGCCGTCCAGGGACCGATGCACCCGGAACTGGGCATCGCCATGGACATGTCGATCCAGTTGAAGACCGAGTCCGGCAAGATCTGTACGCTGTCCCTGTCGTTCAACAATGATGGACCGATCGGCTCCTTCTTCCGTTATATCTGCGACAACGGCACCTATAAGGCGCTGTACGACGATCTGGTGGACGGCAAGGACGAGCCCATTGATGTCTCCAAGGTGGATGTTTCCATGGACGGGATTGAGCTGCAGGACCGGGAATTCTTCGCCGCCATCGAGGAAGGCCGGGAGCCGAACTCCAGCGTCGCCAACGTGCTGGATTGCTACAAGACGCTGCATGACCTGGAAGTTCAGATGAACGCGCAGGGGTAGTGTTTATATATTTTCAAACAAATTAGGGCGGATTCTTTCCGCCCTTTTTTGTTTGTTCATACGTCATCCACGGGCCGGCGAATCCGTGACCCGTGGACCTGGTTCAAATGGGTACGCGGATCATACGGGGCACACCCCGCGAACTTTGGCATGAGTACTATGGCATCCCCCCATCCTGTCCTTCCCCCGCAAGGGGGGAAGAGACTCTCGTTTACATACCGCAGCAAATTGATCAACGGACGCGAGGTGCGTTTGGCGCCTTCCCCCCTTGCGGGGGAAGGTGGCCCGTAGGGCCGGATGGGGGGACGCTTCATAACTAACGTACAGGTTGCCGCACCCTCTCCGATGCTCGACAATTAGCCCCAACCAAATACGGGAGGACACCATGACCGATAATAAAGACAGTCTGGAGGCCGGCCGCGCGCGGCGGCGCGAAGTGTTGGGCGACGCCCATGTGGAACGGTCGGAGAAAAATCGGAACGCTTTCAACGAAGACTTCCTGGACATCATGACCAAGTTCGCCTGGGGTGATGTTTGGACCCGGCCCAATTTGGACAAGCAGATGCGGAGCCGGCTGACGCTCTCCATCTTGATTGCCCTCAACCGGGTCGATGAGTTCAAGCTGCACGTCAAGGGCGCGATTAACAACGGCCTGACCCCGGATGACATCAAAGAGGTGATTATCCACGCCTCAGTCTATGCGGGCATCCCGGCGGCCGTCTCGGCCTTTGGATGGGCCAATGAGGTGTTGACGGAGATGGGGGAAATTTAGGCGGCGAGGCGCTTACCAGCGCCACATTTCCCCTTCGTTTTTCTCCAGGATGTTTTGAGTCCGCCGTGACATATTGGCAAAGAAGTTAAGGCCGGTCAGTCTTTCCACCTCCCGTACGGTCGCGCGGAAGTCGGCGATATCCTCGTCCTTGTACTTCCTGTGGGGAAAGACAAAGGCCAAGGCGCGTTTCCGCTTCGGATCGTAGAGTACTTTATAAAAGCTGTCCGGTACCGTTACCCAATCGATATAGACGAGTTTGTCCTGAATATTCTTTTTGCCTTTAACGGTAATGACATTCCCGCTTTTATCAACGGCTTTGCCGATGTCGTCCTTCTCAGGCCCGGCATATTTTCTCACGCCTATGAATTTCTTCTTGGGGCCTTTAAACCCTTTGTAGAGATCAGGTTGATCAGAGATCGGTCCAGTAAATACGATCAGCCGGTTCCGGCCGCGCCGGACTAATTCCCGGACATGTTCTTCCAATTGACCCCAGATGTATTGATTAAACCCGGGGCCAATTTGCGGCCACATATTGGACAGATAGAAGCTGTCATTGGTTGCAATCTGGCTGTGCTTGAAGTCAGCGGCCGGCGCCTGGTGGCCGCGGTCAAAACCGCTGTACCGGTAGTCGTGAAGTTCCGCCCGCTCATTCGGGCCCAATCCCTTTTTGTCGCCGTCCGTATCCGACGTGGGTCCCGCTTCGAAGGTAGACTTTTTTCTATTCCCCTCGGTGGCATCGATATCTGACTTTTGGATGTCTTCCATGACCCAGTCCGGGCCGCGCCGGTTGTTGTTGTGAGACGCCATGAAATTGGGGAGGCAGATGACGGTGTGGTCCTCCTTATCAAAATCTCCCCGGTATACCGGAATGCCAAGGGCCTCAAAATGCGTACAATGAGCTTCATTGTGCTGGTTTTTCTGGTCGGCGAAACCTGGGGAAGGGGACAGCCCCAGGGTCGCAACCAATAAAAATCCCAGCGTCAGCAACGGGACCCCGTACCGGACGGAGTGACCATGTTGGCTACGTCGTCTCGTCATGGTTTATCTCCGATCAGAATTTAACCATTGTCCGTTTTTTGTCCGTTTCCGTTAGCAGGGGCGAGGTTGTTTCCGTTACCTTGCTTGCCGCCACCGATACCTTTCGAGATGAGGAAACTGCCGCCACTGATGCCAAGGAGGACCAAGGCGCTTTCCGGCACGTCGACAAAGTTACCGCTTTCCAGCGACAGAACCAGATACAGACCGGCAATAACGAACGTGAAAATAAGAAACTGGAAGCGGGACAGGCTGGCCTTCGGTTTTCGATCCGGGTTCTTGGGGTCGGCGGGTTCTTGGATGATGCCTTCCAGCCGAATGTCGCCTTTGAAAATTTTGTAGAGCACCACGGATGCAAAGCCCATGATGATGATGGAAATGACAATCGCGACCAGGAAAGAAAGATCGATTGGCGAAAAGGTGTTGTCGGTCATAGTTAATTCCCCTTCTTTTCAGAGCGGACAATTTTTCCACCCAAATACAATGCATTGCTGCCCGTCAGCACGGCGATAAGTTCTTCCGGAACTTCGGGCAGCTTGACGACTTCGCTACCGTCCATCATGCCGAGAGCGCCCCTGGCGTAGATAAGGAGGGCGCCTAAAAAAATAACAAACAGCTGAACCCTTTCAGGATCAATGGCGCCGCCCCGTTCTTCAGAGCGCAGCATATCGACGATGCCGCTCAGTCCCGATGTCGCGCGATAAATCACAAGTGCCGCCAGCAGGAAAAACCATACAATGATGATTCCAGCAAAAAATTGCGCAAATTCTACGAGACTTGGCAGCAATGCTTTCCCCCTCGATAGGTCAAGTTATTTGGTTATTAGCTGTACTACCAATGAGAATGTTAGCAGATAAATATTAAATTTTAAAGGCAGGCGGCATTTCGCGGGGCGGAACGGACTGATTCATGGCGTCGACGGGCGGCAAACTGGGTGCTATGACAAACGCATAATTCAATGAATCTGGGGTGGATCGCTTATCATGCGGCTTTCAATTATTCTGTATGCGCTTCAATGGGTTTTCCGGATCACGGCGTGGCGGTATCCCATGTTTGCCGAGCGCCTGAAAGAACGGAATTTCACTGTTCAGTTTAAGCTAGCCGACGATTCCATCGGCCGTTGTTTCAAGTTCCAGGATGGCAAGGTCACCTCCACCTCCGGCGTCAATCCGGAAGCGAACATGCTGATCTCGTTCAAGAACGAGGCCATCGCCCTCCAATTGTTGAAACCCAAGCTGGATTACCAGGCGCAGATCGACGCCATCAAGAATTTCAACATCATGATGATCGGGCCGGATGACCTGACCGGCTGGTTCACGGATACCGTACACATGTCCCGCCGGATGCACTGGTCCTGGGGCACGGACGTCGGCAATGGCGAAATCCGTTATGCCAACAACACCAATGGCGGACCGGTTTTCGTTTATGTAAAGGACGGCAAGATCGTCCGCATGACGCCTATCGACTTCGACGATGACGATCCGGGCACCTGGACCATCGAAGCGCGGGGTAAAAAGTTCACGCCGCCGCGCAAGACCACCATTTCGCCGCACGGGCTGGCATCCAAATCCCTGGTCTATTCCAGCAAGCGTAATCTCTATCCGATGAAGCGGGTGGACTTTGATCCGAATGGGGAGCGCAATCCGCAGAACCGGGGGACGTCCGGCTATGAACGAATTTCCTGGGAAGAAGCCCTGGATATTGTCGAGGCGGAGATTAAGCGTGTTAACCGGTCTTATGGGCCAGGCGCTATTTTGGCGGCCCGGTCGTCCCACCATACCTGGGGCAATGTGGGCTATTACATCAGCGCCTATAACCGCTTCACCAACATTATCGGCGCGTCACAGACAATGCTGAACCCGGATAGCTGGGAAGGCTGGTACTGGGGCGCGATGCATCATTACGGCCATTCAATGCGCAATGGCGCGGCGGAAATTTACGGCCAGGTGGAAGACTGCCTGCAGGAGGCCGAGTTGATTATTTTCTGGGCCAGCGATCCGGAAGTGACCAACGGCGTCTATGGCTCTTTCGAGGGGACGATCCGCCGGCAATGGGCGCAGGAACTTGGGATCGAGATGATCCACATCGATCCGTACCTCAATGAGACGGCGGCGTTCCTGGGCGGTAAGTGGATGGCGCCCCGTCCGTCCACCAGCCCAGCGTTAGCCCAGGCGATCACGTATGTCTGGATCACCGAGGATCTCTACGACAAGGAGTATGTGGAGACCCGGACCACCGGCTTTGACAAATGGAAAGAATACATCCTTGGCGAAGACGAAGAGGGTGTCGCCCGCACCCCTGAATGGGCGGCGGAGGAAACCGGCGTCCCAGCCCGCGATATCCGGGCGCTCGCCCGCAAGTGGGGGACAAAGAAGACCTATCTTGGCGCGGGCAGTATGGGCACGACGCTGGGCGGCGCGTGCCGGTCCGCCACGGGCGCACAATGGGCGCGCGCCATGATTTGCCTCCTGGCTATGCAAGGCCTGGGCAAGGAAGGGATTAATTTCGGCAATCTGCAGTTCGGGGCGCCGATTGATTACAACTTCTATTTCCCCGGCTATGCGGAAGGCGGTTTCTCCGGCGATCTGCAGAACTCGGCCAATGCGATCAATCTCTATCAGCGCATGCCGCACCTGATCAGCATGAACCCGAACCTGCAGGCGGTGCCGCGGCTTAAGATGGCGGAGGCCATCATGGATGGGGAGGCCGAGGGCTATCCGATTGACATCCGGTCCATCGAAGGACAATTCTTCCCGGTTCGCTATCCGGCGCCGGGCCATTCAGAAATTAAGATGATGTACAAGTATGGCAGCAGCTACATCGGCACCCAACCGGACAGCAACCGCTACGTCAAGATGTACCAATCGGAAAATCTGGAATTCGTGGTGGCGCAAGCCATCTGGGACGAGGGCGAGGTGCAGTTCGCCGACGTAATCCTACCGGCCTGCACCAACTTCGAACGCTGGGATATTGGTGAATGGGCTAACCCCGGCGGCTACGGCTATGACTGGGTCGGCCAGTTGAATCACCGAGTGATCGGCATCCAGCATCCGGCGCATGAACCGTTGGGCGAGTCAAAATCCGACTTCGAAATTTTCCACGAGGTCTGCAAGCGCTTGGGCCATGGGGCGTATTTCAACGAAGGCCTGACGGAACTCGACTGGGTGAAGCGGGTGTTCGACGCCTCCGATCTGCCCAAGCACATCAGTTGGGAGAAGTTCTTGAAGAAAGGCTATTTCGTGGTGCCGCCAGAGCCGGAGAAAACCCGCCCGCCGGTGTCTTACCGCTGGTTCGCAGAAGGCCGGAAGAAAGACGTACCAGAGCCGCAACCATTGCCCGGATCCTACGGCGAAGACTTCCTGGACGGGTTGCAGACCCAATCCGGCAAGATCGAGTTTGAGAGTTCGAGCCTTAAACGGTATGGCCAAGATCCCGAACGCCCGCCGCTGAATAAATACATTCCGGCCTGGGAAGGCATTCATACGTCGGAGTTGTTTGCGAAATATCCGCTACAGCTGTTTTCGCCGCATTCGCGCTACAGTTTCCACACCAAGGGAGATGGCAAGGATAGCTATCTCAACGACATCAAGGACCATCGTGTGCTGATCGATGGGTATTATTATTGGATCGCGCGGCTGAACCCGGCGGATGCCTCGGCCCGTGGAATCAAGGAAAACGATCTGATCAAGCTTTACAATGATCGGGGCGCGGTAATTTGTGCGGCGCAACTGACCCATCGGGTGCGGCCGGGCATGGTGCATTCCCGCCAGGCCTCTGCCGTTTATGATCCGGTTGGCAAACCCGGCTATTCGGCGGACCGGGGAGGTTGCATCAATAACCTGACGCCCAAGCGGACTCAGTCCCTCAAAACCCATTCTGCGGCATATAACTCCTGCCTGATCGAGGTGGCGTTGTGGGATGGGAGTGCGGAAATCGGCTCCACACCTGATGCCGAGGTTGAGGAGGCGCCGGCCACGGCTTCGGCGGCTGACGCCTTGGCGCCGACACTGTAGGCGGGGAGGCAAGCAGATGAAGAAATGGAACCTCATCGTCGATGTGGCGCGCTGCCATAACAGCAACAATTGTTTCCTGAGCGTGGCCGATGAATATGCCGGCAACAAACACGACGGCTATACCGAAGAAATGCCGTTGCACGGCCATCACTGGATCGACATCAAGAAGAAAGAACGGGGTGCCGAGCCCATCGTCGATGTCGCCTATGTGCCGACCACCTGCATGCATTGCGATGACGCGCCGTGCATTAAGGCGGCGGAGAACAACGCGATCACCAAGCGGGACGACGGGATCGTCATCATTGATCCGGAGAAGGCCAAGGGCCAAAAGCAGCTTGTGGACGCGTGTCCGTACGGCGCCATCTGGTGGAATGAGGAGAAAGACGTGCCCCAAGCCTGGCCGTTCGATGCGCATTTATTGGACCGGGGTTGGAAGGAACCCCGCTGTGTGCAGGCTTGCCCGACCGGCGCCCTGAAATCCATGCTGATCGAGGATTCGGACCGGGAAAAGGTCATCGCCGAGCATTCTCTGGAGGAACTCCACCCGGAACACGGCACCAAGCCCCGCGTGCTCTACAAAAACCTGCACCTCTACACCAAATGTTTCATCGCCGGCACGGTCGTGACCGAAAAAGACGGCGTCGAAGACTGTCTGGAAGGGGCCATCGTCATCGTCCACAAAGATGGCGCCAAGGTCGGCGAGACGGTCACCGACGCGTTCGGGGAGTTCAAGCTGGACAAGCTGGACCCGGACAGCGGAGCCTATGACGTTGAGATCCTGCACCCGGACTATCAGACCCTGGATCTGACGTTCGACCTCGCCGACAGCGTCTACACCGGCGTCCACACGATGGTGGCGAGGGACGGTTAAACGGCCGCTGCTTCGTCGACCAAGCGCTTGTTGATTTGCTCGCGGGGTTTGTCATCGTCGGCCGGGTCGATGTAGGTGATGGTCAGCTTACCGAGATATTCCTCCGGCAAGACCAGCACCCGAGCGAACTGGCTTTCCACCTCTGAATCCGCAATGGCGAGGACCGGGTCATCGATGCCTTCGAACCAGGGCCGGCCGGCCAGCATCAGATCAATACCGTGGGTTGAATTGATCTCCAACGATCCTTTCAGGAGATAGCGAATGCCCGCCGCCGCATGGATATGACGGTAGGCGCGGGTACTGGGCGGGAACGTGACAGTATCCATGCGGAGGCCAAAGCTCGCCCCAGGCAGGGTTATGGGCTTGGAAAGCAACAACCGGCTGTCGTCGGCATTGGTCGCCAGCTTGGCCGCGCCGCCCGCAGGCGTGATCTCCCAGCGGACCAGTTCGGTGACGTCGCCGGAAAGCTGGGCTGAAGCCGGGTACTGAATGCGAGCGCCCGCGCCGGCGGCGAGGGTCGCGCCGTCTGCCTGAACGCTGCCCTCGACCACATAGATCAGCGTGACCGCCGTGTCATAGCCGGGCGAGCCAGTCGCCCCGGCAGCAAACCGGTCCCGGTACAGTGACAGGTCATAGGCAAGGTCGGTCATGGGGCTCTCCTTACTTTTGCGCTGAACCGGCCAGCCTTTGATCAAGCTGTTGTTCCCGGGCGTGGGCGATCAGGGTGATCAGCCGGTAGAGACCGTGCACGAACTTGCCGTAGGGCATCGTCAAAAATAGGCCCAGCACCGCACCCAGATGGATCACCAGCATCAGTCCAACGACCTCGGTGGCGCCCAGGATATAAAGCGCCATGCCGGTGAGACTGGTGAGGAACAGCATCCACAGGAACGCCATGTCCATGGGCGTGGAGGCGGCGTCCTGTGGCGTTTTCTCCGCTTTGGATTTCAGCCAGATGAGCCCAGCCGGGCCGATCAGCAGGCCGATCCCGCCGATGATGCCCAGAAGCTTCGGCAGGCTGAACAGCTCATACGGCGCTGGGCGGTCCAGGGCGAAGTGGTAGTAGGTCGCCACACAGGTGGCCGCGAAGCACAGCAGGAACCCGTAAAAGGTCAGATGATGGAACCGGCGGCGCAGCATGTTGGGCGCCTCGTCGGGGTAGGTGCAGCCGTCCCCGCCGCCGTCCAGGTATTTAAGCGTAAACGCGTCATGCAGCGCCTTGGCGACAGACCGCGCATGCGTGCCCACGGGGATAGGCAGGCCGATGGACCGCCAGAAACTGGCCATGCCGAGAACAAGCGCCAGCGCAACAAAGGCGGAAACGGCGAGGAAGACCCACATCATTGTGTTGTGGGAAATGACGCCGTAAAACTTGTTCTCGTGGGCGCCGAACAGGCCGGTTGCGTTTCCCGCCATCACGCCGATCATGAAGGCGGCGATGGCGAAGATCAGGACCAGCACGGTCCAGAACCCGTTTTTGCGGAAGGCGGCCTTCATAAAGCCGGGCCAGGCGGCGTTTGCGTAACTGTCGCGGCGGATTTCGGCGAAGGTCCGGGGCACGTTCACGTCGAATTCGTGGGGCTCCGCATACTGGCAGTGATGGAAGCACGCCTGACAACCATGGCACAGATTGGCCAGGTAGGTCAGGTCCGGCTTGGAGAATTCCAGGCGCAGGGTCATGGCGGGGAAAACCGCACAGTGCCCTTCGCAGTAGCGGCAGGCGTTGCAGATCTTCATGATCCGCTCGGCCTCGGTATAGCTGTCAGTTACGGACAAAGCTCGCCGCCTCCTTTCCGGCAATGCGCCCGAAGACGTTGCCAATGGTCATGCCGATGCCGCCCAGATATCCCTGGCCCAGCACATTGCCGGCCATGATTTCCCCGGCGGCGAACACATTGGCAGACGGCGTGTCGTCGGCCATCAGCATCTGCGCCTTGTCGTTCACACCGACGCCCAGATAGGTAAAGGTGATGCCGGGCCGGAGCGGATAGGCGCTGAACGGGGGTTCTTCGATGGCGCGGGCCCAGTGGGACTTGTTGATCTCCAAGCCTTCGGTATGACAATCGTCGAGCACCATATGATCGAAGGCGCCGGGCTTCACGGCCGCGTTGAACTCGCTCACTGTTTTCTCAAGGGTTGCGGCGTCCAGTTCGATCTTCGCCGCCAGCTCGGCAATAGTATCGGCCTGGATCGCCGGGAACACGGTGGGCATGAACTTGCCGATGCTTTTGGCGTCGATGATGCAATAGCCGAGCTGATCCGGCTGGCCGGCCACAAGACGGCCCCAAATGGCGTAACGTTTGGGCCAGAAATCCTCGCCCTCGTCATAGAAGCGCTTGGCCTCCACATTGACCACGATGCCGAGAGAGACACAGTCCACCCGGCTGACGATGCCGCCGTCGAACTTGGGGGCGCGGCCGTCGATAGCGACGGCGTGGCATTGGGTCGGATCGCCGATCTGCTTGGCGCCGTTGTCGTGCAGCAGTTTCAGGACTTTACCCATATTGTAGGGCGTGCCCCGGATCAGAAAGTTGTCGGCCGCCGGGCCCCAGGCCTCCCGCAGCCAATCGAAATTGGATTCAAAACCGCCGGCGGACACGATCAGCGCCTTGGCCCGGAAGCTGCCGCCGCCGGCCTCAGAATCGATCTTCACCTCCTCAAACCGGTCCTCGGTCATGACGATCTCGGTTACCGGCGAGTCGTAGAACGTCACCACGCCCAAGGCTTCCGCCCGGCGGTAGAGGGCGTTCAACAGCGCCTTGCCGCCGCCCATGAAGAACGCGTTGGTGCGGCCCAGATGAAGCGTGCCTTTAAGGGCGGGCTGAAAAATCACGCCCCGGTCTTCCAGCCAGCCGGCGCATTCAGATGACATGCGGATGGTCATCCGAGCGAGATGCTCGTCCGTCACGCCCTTTGTGACCCGCATCAGATCGTCCCAATATTCCTCTTCCGGATAGGATTCGATCAGATAGTCGTTGGGCGCTTCGTGCATGGCGCGAAGGTTCCGGGTGTGGCGCGTGTTGCCGCCCCGGTGGCTTTTGGGCGCGGCTTCAACCACGCACACTTTGGCCCCGGCTTCGGCTGCCGTGATGGCCGCAGTCAAACCGGCCTGGCCGCCGCCGACCACCAGAATGTCATAGAGGGGTCCCTGATCGCTCATGTCTTCTTGGTCCCACAATAGACGAGTAATTTCAAACCCTTGTTGCCTCTACATCAATTTGATGTCTTGAAGAACCGGACCCGCGCCCATACTTTGTCGCGGTACTTTGGAGAGCGCTTATGGCCACCGAGCCGCATCGTCACGAAGAATGGTCCGCCGAACTGTTTACCCTGCTGAAAGACGCGGGCGTGGACTTGTTCACCCATGTGCCCGATGCGGGCAATGACCGGCTAATCGGCCTGGCGGAGGAAAGCAACGACACGCGCGTGGTGCTGTTGACCAGCGAGGAAGAGGGCGTGGCGATCTGCGCCGGGGCTGATCTTGTCGGCGGGCGGGGCGTGATCTGTATGCAGTCCAGCGGGCTGGGCAATTGCCCGAATATTCTGTCGCTGGCTAAGGGTGCGCGCTTTCCGATCCTGATGATGATCACCATGCGGGGCGACTATGGGGAACAGAATCCCTGGCAGTACCCAATGGGAGAAGCCACCGACGAAATCCTCCGGCTGATGGGGGTGAATATCTTTCGGGTCGATTACCCGCATGAACTGGAACAGGCGGTCACTTCGGCTGTCGGCGCAGTGTGGCCCGGTGCGCAATCGGCGGCGATTGTCCTTAGTCAGAAATTCCTCGGCTCGAAGGCGTTTTGATCATGGTTGCCGCACCCGCCCCGAACATCGACCGTCGCGAATTGCTGGCTCAATTGTTCCCCGATCAACAGGACTGGCTGTTTATCAGCGGTCTCGCCGGTCCGTCCCGGGATGCGGCGGCGCTGACCGACGACGGCAACAATATCTACACCATGGCCGGGGCCATGGGTGCAGCCGTCCCCATGGGATTGGGGCTCGCGCTGTCCGCGCCCGACCGCAACGTGGCGGTAATCAACGGCGACGGGGAAATGCTGATGGGGCTGGGCTCCCTGGCGACGGTGGCCTCCGCCGCGCCCAAGAACCTGACCATCGTCTGCGAAGACAATTCCCTGCACCAGGAAACCGGTGGCCAGCGAGGCCACACCGCCGGGACGACGAACCTGGAAGAGATCGCGCGTGGGGCAGGCTTTTCCTCCACCCTGACCATATCGGAGCCGTCAGAGATCGAGGCCGCCGCCAAATTCATCCGGGAA
>Ga0181588_10001108_pt1 | contig 24024 bp, 18 predicted proteins | sample 071ome_26_FD_148607 | JGI IMG/M metagenome (GOLD analysis project Ga0181588, IMG submission 148607) | Coastal salt marsh microbial communities from the Groves Creek Marsh, Skidaway Island, Georgia - 071409BT metaG (spades assembly) | ecosystem: Environmental > Aquatic > Marine > Intertidal zone...
GCCGCAGCCGCATTAGCCGCGGAGCTCGGCGGCAAAGGCCGCGGCGTTAATGTCTGCGAAGAATCGGCAATCGCGGCGCTGGTCGCCGAGACCGAGGCCGAATTTGGCCAGATTGATTTATTCTGCTCAAACGCCGGTATTCTCAACCTCGATGGTGGGGACTACTGGGCGACCTCGAGCGAGAATGATGTCTGGCAGCGCAACTGGGAAGTCCACGTGATGGCACACGTTTATGCTGCCCGCGCGTGTTTGCCGGGCATGATCCGCCGCGGCGAGGGCTATTTTTTACACACGGTTTCTGCGGCCGGTTTGCTGAGTCAGCCTTACACGGCGGCCTACGCAACGACCAAACACGCGGCGATTGGATTTGCCGAGTCTCTCGCAATCTCTCATGGCGATGACGGCATCAGGGTGAGTTGCCTGTGTCCGCAAGCCGTGGATACCGCGATGCTCGGGGGTAGCGACGGCGGCAGTGCGGGCCTCGATGGCATCCTGAGTCCAGCTGAGGTAGCCGAGGCCGTCGTGCAAGGATTAGCTGAGGAGTCGTTCCTGATACTGCCGCACGAACAAGTGCGTCAGTACCACCTTAACAAGGCCCAAAATTACGACCGCTGGATTGGCGGTATGCGGAAATTGCGCCGCAACATGCCGCCCCCTAAACTCCCCTGACATTTGCCGGGGAGTTCCCTGTGGACAGACAGCAGCGTTTTGCCCGGGTCATCCTGAACGGCTTCTACGCCTATTTTGCCGAGTTCGAAAACATCACCTTGGCCGCGCGCACCCGATTTGAGCAGGCCGAGTGGTCGAGCATGCAGGAGATCTCGAGTCGCCGTATTGATATCTACAAAGAGACCGTCATGGAAACCCTGAGTGTGGCGCGCCACATCGCCGGTAAGCACATCGACGATCTCAATTTCTGGTCCGGCACGCGCAGCATTTATGCGAGCCTGGTGCAGGGCATGACGAATTTCGAGATCGCAGAGACTTTTTATAACTCGATTTTCAACTCCCACTTTGGACACCGCGCTATTCGCAACGAATACGCGTTTGTATTTTCTCCTCAGGGGGATGTGCCACCCGTGGATATGGGGCGGGTGGTGAATCACTACCCGGTGGCGGGCGATCCTGCGGGTGCCTTCGGCCGACTGCTTGACGATTACGCCTTCAACATTCCCTTTGAGGATCAGGCGCGCGACGTAGAAAGTATTTGCGCCGCGATCAGCCGGCATATGAATGTGCATTTCGATATCGGCCGCCCAGGCGTTGAGCTGCAGGTTCTCGAGCATCACTTCTTTCGCAACAAGGCCAGCTACATAGTCGGGCGTCTTTACTGCGAGGGCGAGCAAATGCCCTTCGTGTTGCCCGTTCTGCACAATGACGATCCGACCCAGCCGGCGGTTTATGTCGATGCGTTTTTGTTCGGGTCTGACCAGGTGAGCCTGTTGTTCTCATTCACCCGCAGTTATTTCATGGTGGATGCGTCGATTCCCTCCCAATATGTGTTGTTTCTGCAGCAGTTGATGCCGAAAAAGGAAATCTCGGAGATCTACAGCGCTATCGGCCACTTTCGACACGGCAAGACGTATTTCTATCGCACCTCAACCCGGCATATTCGCTCAACCGAGGACCAGTTCATTGTGGCGCCGGGGATCAAGGGCATGGTGATGACCGTGTTTACCCTGCCGTCCTATGAGTATGTCTTTAAGATCATCAAGGATCGCTTCACGCCCCCCAAGGAAGTGACGCACCAGATCGTGAAAGACAAATACCACCTGGTAAAGCGCTGGGATCGCGCTGGGCGCATGGCCGATACGCAGGAGTTCAATAATCTCGTCTTTGACGCCAACCGCTTCTCGGATGAGCTGATGGAGGAGCTGAACGCCACTTGCCCCTCGCAGATTCGCGCCAACGGTCGAGCGCTGATCATCAAGCATTGCTATGTCGAGCGACGCATGAATCCGCTGAACCTCTACCTGCAGGATGCGACGGACGATGAAGTGAATGAGGTGATGAATGATTACGGCAATGCGATCAAGCAACTCGCCGCCGCCAATATTTTCCCGGGCGATATGCTGTTGAAAAACTTCGGCGTCACCCGCCATGGCCGCGTTGTTTTTTATGACTACGACGAGATTGAACCCTTGTTGGACTGTCATTTTCGGCGTATTCCGCCGCCGCGGGATGAAATGGATGAGATGTCGGGCCAGCCCTGGTACTCGGTTGGGCCCAAGGATATTTTTCCCGAGGAATTCCGGCTGTTCTTTTCCGGCAATAGCCGGGCGCGCGCCGCGTTTGACGCCCAGCATGCAGATCTCTACGACGCGGACTTCTGGATTCGCTTACAGGACAAGTTGCGCGAAGGGTTTGTCGAAGATTTTTATCCCTATCCGCGACGCGTGAGGTTTTCCCGACGGCAGGAGGTCGCTTAGTCATGGCATCGCTTTATTTGATTCGACATGGGCAGGCCTCATTTGGCAGCGATAACTACGACCAACTCTCCGCGTTGGGACAGCGGCAGGCTGATGTATCCGGGCGCTTCTTCGCCGATATAGGACTCCATTTTGCGCAGGCGGCGAGTGGCGATCTGTCACGCCAACGCGAGACGGGCGAGCGAGTGCTCGCTAGTCAGCCGGCGCCGATTCCCCTCCACGTGGATCCTCGCCTGAACGAAGTTGATAACGAGGGACAAATTGCGGCGTTGTTACCCATTCTTTGTGAGCGAGATGCCGCTTTTGCCGAGCGTGTGAAGGCCGGGCGCTCCGATAGCAAGCAGTATCAAAAAGTGATTCAGGCGGTATTCAATGCCTGGGTCTCGCCAGACTGCCCCGCCTTAACCGATACCGCCTCATGGCCGGATTATCTGGCGGGGGTGAAGGGCGCACTGGAGGACGCCATGGCGCGCGCGGCCAGTGGCAGTGACACGGCGATTTTCACTTCTGGCGGCACTATCGCGACCGCAGTGAGTTGGGTGCTGGGGGTTCGCCACGATCAAATCTATGGGTTTTACGAGCCCGTGTTTAACTGCTCGATCACTCGGCTGATTTTTTCCCGCGGCCGCATTTCGCTCTCTAATTTTAATGACACCGCGCACTTGCAGTTGCTGAGCCAGCAATTGGGTGAGTCGTTGGTCACGTATCGGTAATAGCGCTGTGGCGGATATCTGGCTGGTGCGTCACGGCGAGGCCGCAGCGGGCTTTGGCGAGGATGTTGATCCGGGGTTATCGCCGCTGGGGCATGAGCAGGCGCACGCCGCCGAGCGATTGTTGACCCCGGTGGTGCCCGCATCAGCGAGTTTGCTCAGTAGCCCCAAGCGGCGCGCGCTGGAGACGGGTGCGCCGCTGGCCCGTTTACGCCAGCAGCAGCTGGTCACTGATCCTCGCTTTATTGAGTTGCCTTCGCCGGGTGCGCTGGACGAGCGCCATGCCTGGATACAGTCGGTATTGCAGGCCAACTGGAGCGAGCTTCCCAGCGCTGTCTCAGCCTGGCAGTCGCGTATTTTTGACGCTTTGGCAGCGTGCGGCGGACCCACGGTGATCTTTACCCATTTTCTGGTGATCAATTCGGTGGCGGCGAAAATATCCGGTGACGATACTGTGCTGCAATGCATGCCCAGTAACGGTTCGGTGCATCATCTCTCCGTCTCAGGGGGTCAGTGGGCTTGGGTGAGTCGAGGAGAAATGCTGGAGAGCATCGTCAACTAGCGACGCTTGGTCCGCACCAGCGACTCTTGCGCGGTGGATGCTAACAGCGTGCCATCTTGCGCCCATAAAAATCCGCGGCTGAGCCCTCTACCGCCGCCCGTCCGCGGCGTGTCACAGTCATAAAGCACCCATTCATCCATTTTGCCCGGGTGGTGAAACCAGATGGCGTGATCCAGGCTGGCGGCCATAAAGTCCTTGAACGGATTGCTAGAGGGGTGCGGATAAAACACGGTGCTGAGCAGCGAGTAGTCGGAGATCATCACCAGGGCCGCCTGATGGATCGCTTTGTCGTCGGGGAGGGACCCCACCGTGCGGAACCAGGAGCGGCCGATCGGGGGCTGAGCTTCCGCGCGGTATTGGGTGACTCGCTGTCGTTCGATCTGGTACAGCTCAATGAGGTTGGGGTCCCCGGGTTTCGTGGTTAACCCCACAAAGGTGGATAGATCGTCCGCCTCAGTTTTCGGTGCCGCGATGTCCGGCATGTCAAAGCAATGGGACACGCCTTCTTCATCGACGTGATAACTGATTGAGGTATTAAAGATTGCCTCGCCACGCTGGCGCGCAACCACCCGGCGCGTGGAAAAAGATCGCCCGTCGCGAATGGGGTCGACATCAAATTCAATTGTGATAGTGGGATCGCCGGCGCGTAAAAAATAGGCGTGCAGGCTATGAGCGTCCAGGGAGGGCGGGACCGTTTGGTTGGCGGCCATCAGACACTGGGCGACCACCTGACCGCCAAAAATGCGACTTTGCGGCATCAGGCTATCACCGACGAACGTCAGCTCGCCCGTAGCCCGCGGCGCGATGTGCTCCAGTACTTCAATAAAATTCTTCACGAATGTCCTTAGGCGCGTTAGGTGGTCTCGAGTCCCCGGAAAAAAACCGAGAAATAGTCGTCGGCACTCTGTTCAATGGAATCAATCGACTGCCACGCGTCGAGATCCATGGCGGCATTGAGGGCACCAGTCAATAACTGAATGACGATGCCGGCGGGCACCGGTCGAAATGTCTTTTCAATGATGGCTTGTTCGATAAAGCGCTCGAGCGTGCCGTGTACGGCACTGAGACGGGCCAGCAGACGCTGTCTGACCGCAGGGGGTAGCGATGTGATGGCATTAAAGTGCACCAGCGGTCCCTGATCTGAATTCTGCAGCGCAAAAATTTCTCGGCAGGCCACCTGAAGCTTGATCACGGGTGATGCCTCCATCGCGACAATCCCTGCCATCAGCCGTTCCAGTTGATCTAAGGTGTAGTCAAAGCATTGCGTGAGCAGCGCTTCTTTATTGGCGAAGTGGTAATAAAAGGCGCCTTTGGAGACTTGCAGCTGTTCGGCGATTTCATCGAGGGATGTCCCGCTGAACCCTTTCTGATTGAAGCAGCGCGTACCCGCTTTGAGAAACGCCTGCTGCTTGAGCCGATTCTGGGATTCGCGATCAAAGATGTCGTCTTCAACGGCGAGCACGTTAATGGCCGGCGGCCGGGCGTCGTCAAGTGCTGTGGGTGCGACAAGTAAGCCGCGACTAAAAAGATCTTTGAGGGCATGACTGACCGACGCGGCATCCTCGCGCGGCATTTCGTACAGCCAGTAAAACGACCAGTCCAGGGCGCCGAGAATGGCACGAAGGGTGACGACGGGGTTGCAGGGTTTGATGTCACCGTGAGCGATGCCCTGATTCATGAGGTCGATCAACCGTCGCAGCAAGCGTCGGTAATCGGTTTCCAGGGCCTGACGGTGTTCTGACGCGAGTGAGGCAACTTCCAGCGGTGCCGCGTAAAAATCGCCTTCACCATCGAGCGACCGAAGCGTGGTGGCGATCTGACTCTCCAGGAAGAGAAGCAGCCGCTCCAGCGGGGCATCACTCGCCCGTTCTGCGGCATCCAGTTGCGTATGAGCCTGCCTGACGTTGGCGTCATAGCACTGATAGATCAAATCTTCTTTGGTGGCGACGTAGTAGTACAGGCTGGTTTTGGTCAATCCCAGCCGGCTGGCGACGTCTGCCAAGGTGGTCGATCGCGCGCCCTTGGTATTGAACAATTTGGCGGCACAGGAGAGCACCGCCGCGCGCTTGGTTTCGCGCTGCAAGCCACGGCTAAACGGGGATCGCTGTTCGCTGGTGGTGGTATCCAAAACGCGGGGCCTGATGCAGGAAATTCTCAAAATTCGATAATTTGAACTTTAAGTATTTTTACTGAACCTGTCCATGCATGGGTGCGGGTTGGGGTTGGTCGGGGTCTGTGACACACTCCGCCCCCCAAAGCTGGTTCGGCAATCGTTGAGTACCGTGTCCGAGACTATTTTATTTGAGCAAGAGCGGGGCATCGCCACGCTGTCATTCAATCATCCTGAGCGCCGCAACGCACTGGGCACATGCGAGATCGACGCGATCGAGCAGGCATTAGGCGCGTTGCACAGTGACACCCGGGTCTTGGTCATTACCTCGACAGACGCGCGTATTTTCTGTGCAGGCGCAGATCTGACGCAAATTCTCGATGGGACGCTCGATGGCAACCGTTTTCAAGCGATGACCAATCGCATCGCTGCGCTACCGATTCCCACCATTGCCGCGCTCACGGGTAATGTGTTCGGTGGGGGCGCTGAACTCGCGCTGAGCTGCGATTTTCGGCTGGGTCGGGAGGGCATCGTGATGCGCATTCCCGCAGCGGCGATAGGCCTGTGTTATCCGGTCGAGGGCATCGCCAGACTCACCCGACGCCTGGGTATCGGCCTCGCCAAACGGGTGCTGGTTGCCGCGGAAACCTTGTCAGCTGAGCAAATGTTGTCGCTGGGATTGCTCGACGCCTTGCACCCAGAAGAGGGTCTGGAGCAAGCGGTTGCCGACTCGGCTGCAGCGCTTTTGGCGTTGGCGCCGATGTCCGTGAGTAGCATGCTCGAGATTATCCGCCAGCTTGAGCTGGGCACGTTAGATCGTCAGCGTGCCGAGGCGCTGGCCAATGCTTGCAGCGCGTCCGACGATCTACAGGAGGGTCTGTTGGCGCAGCGCGAAAAAAGGCCGCCGATCTTTCGCAATCGGTGATCCGGATTCCGCTATTCTCACTATGCTAGTGTTGTCCTTGTCCCCAGTGCACTCATCGCCATGTCCATAGCCCAGGAAAAACTCGAGCAGATTCGTGAGCAGGTGCAGTCGCATCTGGATCGCCGTCAGACGGCGGTCCTCAGTGATGCGCGCAAAACCGCGTTGGAGGCCACCATCCGTGGACACCTGAAGGCACGTAACGCGGTGATCGTCGCGCATTACTACACCGCACCGGAGATTCAGGCGTTGGCCGAAGCGACCGGCGGGTGTGTGTCGGATTCTCTCGAGATGGCCCGGTTTGGACGCGATCATCCCGCGGAGACCTTAATTGTCGCGGGCGTAAAATTCATGGGAGAGACCGCCAAAATTCTCACGCCCTACAAGCGCGTCTTAATGCCGACGCTGGAGGCGACCTGTTCGCTTGACGAGGGTTGCCCGATTGATGCTTTTTCCGCGTTTTGCGATGCGCATCCCGAGCGGGAGGTTGTGGTGTATGCCAACACGTCTGCCGCGGTCAAAGCGCGCGCCGATTGGGTGGTGACCTCGAGTATTGCGCTGGATGTTGCCGAGCACCTGGCCGAGCAAGGCAAGCCCATTATCTGGGCGCCGGATCGGCATCTGGGCGAGTACGTGCAGCGCGAGTCAGGTGCTGACATTCTGCTGTGGGACGGCGCTTGTATCGTGCACGAGGAGTTCAAGGCGCGCGGTATTCGCGACCTAAAGCAGGTGCACCCAGACGCGGCGGTGCTGGTGCATCCCGAGTCGCCGGCCAGTGTGATTGAACTGGCGGATCATGTCGGATCCACCACGCAAATTATTCGCGCCGCGGTATCGATGCCGCACAAGACGTTTATCGTGGCAACGGATCAGGGCATTTTTTACAAGCTACAGCAGGCGGCGCCGGACAAAACTTTCATCATTGCGCCCACCGCGGGGCAGGGCGCCACCTGTCGGAGCTGCGCTAATTGTCCTTGGATGGCGATGAACGACCTGGAAGCCATGGCCGCTGTATTTGATCGAGACGACAACGAAATCCATGTGCCCGAGGCATTGGCTCGCGATGCCATGCGGCCGCTCGAGCGCATGTTGGCATTTGCCGAGACCCTAAAGCCTTAACGTTCAGTTTTACAGAGAGCCGGTCTGCGTTAACCGCGATCCATCTCCGCGCGCATATCCTGTATGTCTCGCAGGCGCTCGTTGATCAAAGACGCGGTCGTGAAATCATTCATCGCGATGTCCTGCGCATAAGTTAGCTGTCGCTCGGCGGCATCGAGCGCGTTGACCAAGATAAAGTACTCGGCGCGCGAGCGATGCAGTCCCACGATGTTGCCAGCAAGCCCTTGAACTTCTGCCAGCAGGTACCAGAGGCCCGGGTCTGTGTTCACGCGCTTAGCTTGCTCCAGCAAGACTGCCTCCGCCAAATGCGGATCCCCGGCCTGATGCAGGGCATCGGCATAGGCCATGGTCAGCGGGTGGTTGCCGGGTGACAGTTCCAACCGGCGTTCAAGTGTCGCCACGGCCCGAGGCGCGTTACCCCGCGCCAAATCAATCTCCGCGTCGGCAATGACGTACTCGATCCGCTCACTCCTGCCCGACCAGATCGCATCGAGCGCCAGCGCAGCCTCGTCAGCCCGGCCCGCCGCGGTCAGCGCAAGTACTAGCCCGTAGGTCGCGGCTTCGCGAGATGGCGGCTGACCCTCGAGCGCCGCACGAAAGCTGGCTACGGCGGCTTCCGGGGTATCCGCTGAATGGACCGCGACACGGGCGCGCATCAGCTGATAGTCGAGGCTGACCGGGCGAATACGCTTGGGGTACTGCATGGCGCGAGAGCGGGTGTCTGCGATACGTTTTTCCGATAAGGGGTGCGTGCGCAAAAATTCGGGTATGCGATCGCCCTGGCTGTAGCGCGTCGCGGCGTACATCCGTTCAAACATTTGCGGTGCCGCGTAAGGGTCCATGCCGGCGTTATAGAGCGTGCGCAGGCCAACGCGGTCAGCCTCCGCCTCGTTGGCGCGGCTGTAGCGCAGCTGTGCGTCCTGCGCGAGTCCTTGCGCAGTGGTCATGGCGGCAAGCCCGGCATCGGTACCTACGGTTGCGGCTAATAGCACGCCGGCGAGCAACCCCGCGAGCTGCATCGGTCCTTGCTCTTGGGCAAGCTCCATCCGGCGAGAAAAGTGACGCTGGCTGAGGTGCGCAATCTCGTGCGCCATCACGGTCGCGAACTCGTCTTCGGTCACGGCGTAGTTGAACAGCCCACTGTGAACCCCAATGACGCCGCCGGGCACGGCAAAGGCATTAATCGTAGGATTATCGACGATGACGAGCTCGAGACGGCGATCCTGCAGCTCACTGTGCTGCACCAGTTCGAAGATCAGGTTTTCGAGGTAGCCATGCAGTAACGGATCATCAAGGAGCGGTGCCTGGCCGCGGAAGCTCCGAAGCCACATGCGCCCCAGCTCATATTCGTATTCTGCGGAAAACAGGCTGGTGCTGGATTCGCCCAGATTCGGGATCTTCAGATCCTCGGTGACCGCCAGGCACTGCGGGAGCAACAGTACGCCGCTGACGAACAGCAGCGAGCAGAGCAAGGGTTCACAGGAAGAGGGTAGACGCATAGCGGCACTCTAGCTCACTTGTGCTGCTCCCGGGAGACTCCTCCGAGTGTGAAAATTCGCGCCGACTCCGACGACTGAGCAATAAGCGATATACTGCGCGACCGTAACCAGTGGCCTGTGCCCCATGTCTGAAGAAGTTTCGCCAGTGGCGTCGGTCGATGCGCGCGGGGAGCGTTGCCCGATGCCTTTGTTAATGGCAAAGCGGGCGTTGAGTGGCATTCCATCTGGCGCGATGTTGGAGGTGCTTTCCACAGACGCTGGGTCAGAGCGTGACTTTGAGAGTTTCGCGAGACTCGCAGGACACACCGTTTGCTGCGAAGTGCTGCCCGAGAACGTGTTCCGCCTCACGATTACCAAGGCATGACCCGAGGAGCGTTGCAGAGTTGAAAGAAGTTTTTAAGCGGTGGTACGACCGTTACCTCAGTGAGGAGGAAGCGGTCATTCTGCTGGTGCTGCTGGTGCTGGCGTTGGTTGTCATGCTGGCCTTCGGGCAGATCCTCGCGCCGGTGTTGGTCGCGATCATCCTCGCGTACTTGATGCAGGGCGTCACCAATTTGTTGCGCAAGCGGGGACTGCCAAAACAGCTCAGTGTCGCGGTATCTACGGGGCTGTTCCTCGGGGGGTTTCTCGCTTTTCTGTTCGGCCTAGCGCCATTGGTCTGGCGGCAGTCGATCGCGCTATTGCGTGAAGCGCCCGCGATGATCGAAGCGGGGAGAAAAGTGTTTATTACGCTACCTGAGGAATATCCCGTCTTCTTTACGCAGCAACAGATTAACGAGCTGACTGGCGCGATTCAGGCCGAGATGGCTGCGCTGGGGCATGTTTTAGTCACCAAAGGCTTGAGCTCCATCCCCAGCGTATTGGCGCTCATGGTCTACCTCATTTTGATTCCGCTAATGGTGTTCTTTTTTCTCAAGGATCGTGAACAGCTGATCGAATGGTTCGCGCGTTTTTTACCTGAGAAAAAACCCTTGCTGGATCGTATTTGGGGTGAATTGAATTTGCAGTTTTCGAACTACGCACGCGGCAAAGGGATCGAAGTATTCATTATTGGGATGTCCTCGTACGTTGTTTTCGCGCTGTTCTCCCTGAATTACGCCGCGTTACTGGGATTGCTGGTCGGGTTGTCTGTGATCGTGCCTTATATCGGAGCGACGCTAGTGACACTGCCGGTGGTCGTGGTTGCCTACTTCCAGTTCGGTGTAACCCCCGATTTTTACTGGGTGGTAGGTGCCTACCTTGTGATTCAGGTGCTCGATGGCAACGTGCTGGTCCCACTGCTCTTCTCGGAGGCGGTCAACCTGCATCCGGTGGCCATTGTCATCGCGGTGCTGTTTTTCGGCGGTTTATGGGGGCTATGGGGCGTCTTTTTCGCGATCCCACTGGCGACCCTCGTCAATGCCATTTTGTCAGCATGGCCCGCGCGCAAGTCGCTCCCGGCCGCTTGACCCCAACGTTATAAGGTGAGCTTGTGATGACTGGATCATCTGTTGCGTCCCCGTCGCCCTGTATGAGCGATCGCCGCATGCCATGGCACATTTCAGTGATAGCGGTATGTGCACTCCTGCTGGCGGTGTTGTTGTCAGCGTGCAGCCCCTCACCGCAGTCACAGCACGATGTTGTTGTGTCGAGCCCCAATGACGACCGGCTGTACGCGCTGGTGACGTTGGAGAACGGGCTTGAGGTCATGCTGGTGTCAGACCCAACGGTTGAGAAATCCGCCGCTGCACTGAGTATCGGTTTAGGTGCCGCTACGGATCCCGAGGACTATCCGGGCATGGCGCACTATCTCGAACACATGCTGTTCATGGGCTCGAGCCAGTTTCCAGACCCCGACGGGTTCATGGCGTTCACATCCGAGCATGGTGGTATGTCTAATGCTTATACAGGGCTCGATATCACCAACTACATGATGCTCGTTGAGAACGACGCGTTTCCCGAGGCGCTGGACCGGTTCTCCAGCTTCTTCACTGACCCTCTGCTTGACCCGACGTACATTGAAAAAGAAAAGAATGCGGTTAATGCCGAGTGGTCGATGCGGCGCGAGCAGGATTTTCGGATCACCTACCGCTTGGGGCGCAAACTCTTGGGTGATCATCCCGCAAACCGTTTCCTGATCGGCAACCTCGAATCACTGGCCGACAAAACCGAGGGTGGGCTGCACGCGGCGACGGTAGCGTTTTTTAACGACAACTACTCCGCGAATCTGATGAAGGCTTCGCTGATCGGCAATCGGTCGCTGACTGACCTGAAGGCGCTCGCCAACACCTATTTTTCAGATATTCCCAACAAACAGGTCACCCGGCCGGACGTGGTCACGCCGATTGATTTTGCTGCAGTCGGCGGGCAAACGGTCCGGTACCTGCCCAAGGATGACACGCGGGAGCACCGCTTGGACTTCATCATTGAGAACAATCCGGCAGTTTATGACACCAAGCCTGCTGACTACCTGTCCTACATTCTCGCCTCGGAAATGCCCGATACCCCTGCCGTTCGATTGCGCGAGCTCGGTTGGGCGAGTTCACTGTCCGTCAGCGCAGATCCCTCGCGCTACGGTAATTACGGGCTGATGACATTTTCTGTACAGCTGACGCCAGAGGGCTTGGGGCATCGTGATGAGATTACTGCCATGTTACTGGGGTATCTCGAGACGCTGCGTGCCGAGGGAGTGGATGATCGCTACGCGCGTGAGTTTGGTACCTCGCTCGCCAATCGGTTTCGGTTTCTTGAGAAGATTGATGACTTCAGCTACGCCCATGAGCTGACGCGCGCGATGCAGACTTATCCGGCGCATCTGGCGATCGCTGCGCCTTATCGATTCACCCATTTCGATCAAGACGCCGTCGATAATGTGCTGGCGCAGCTCGTTCCCGAGCGACTTTATGTATGGGAAATTGACCAGCAACAGTCGGTCTCGGAGTCGCTCTATTTTTACGATGGTCAGTACTCTCTGGCGCCATTAACGCTTCCCGATGCCGAGGCCTTGCGGGCGATCAGTAAGCGTTACAACTTGGCCTTACCGGCGGAGAACCGCTTACTCCCCGAGCGCTTCGACGTCGTCGATACTGATGCGACACCCCAGCAAGTGATAGCAGACCCGGATCTCTCCGTTTGGTTGCAAGGTAGCGAGGCGTTTGCCGATTTACCGCGCGGGTATACCCAGCTCTACCTGAATTCACCCGCGCGACAGCAAAGCGCGGACGCGGCGGTCATGCTGGTGTTGTGGTCCGATCTATATGGCATCCAACAAACGCCGCTGATCAATGAGGCTGGTATCGCCGGTATGGGGCTTAATCTGGCGCTTGATCAGGGTCTGCGGTTGTCGATTTCAGGGTTCACAGATAAGCAGCCCCAGTTGCTAAAAGCTGCGCTGGCAGGGTTGCGCGTGAATCCCGACGAGCAGGCGCTATCGCAAGTGCTCGATCGGTTTGTGCGCGGGCTGGATAACCGCAAGCGCGATATGCCGGTGAGCCAACTCGGACGCGCGTTAGCCAGTCTGACACGCACCGGTTTTTACGACGAGGCGTCTTTGAGAGCATCGGCTGCCGCTGTGAACGTGGAGCGCTTTAACGCGTTTGTCGACGACGTGCTGCAGCATGCGCTCGTGCGGGTGTACCTGTTCGGTAACTATGACGCCGCCTACGCTGCGTCATTGGCGGAGACGGTGCGTGCCGCATTGCCTGAGGTGCGCTCGGTGTCATCCGCCTATGCCCGGGAGCGTGTCTACGCGCCTGAGCCCGATACAACGCTGGTGAATAACATAGATTTGCCGGTCGAAGATTTGGGCATGATGCTGCTGTACGCGGCGCCACAAGCGGATATTGCCAGCGAGGCAGCGGGCGAGATCTTAGCGCGGCACTTGCGCAACCGCGCGTTTGATACCTTGAGGACGGAAGAGCAGCTGGGTTACGCCGCCGGAGGCCTGACTACAACCCTCCAGGATCGGCCCATGATTGGTTTTTACATTCAGACCCCCGTGAAAGGGCCTGTTGATATGTTGGCGCGCTTTGAGGCATTTGCCGAAGAGTATGCTCTGATGCTGGACGAGCTCACTCCAGAGCAATTTGCCAACCTCAAGTCAGGCGTACTGACGCAGTTAACCGAACCACCCACCAATCTGGCGGATGAGGCCGGACCCTTTATTGCCGACTGGAATCGTGAGCGCTACGACTTTGCGACCCGCGCTGAGCTGATACAGGCGGTGGGAGATGTGTCACTGGAGGCGCTGCGGGCGTACTACCGCGACACTGTGCTTAGCGATGCGCCCAGTCGCATCCTCATTCAAATGCGCGGCAAACGATGGCAGGGTGAGCCTTTCGCGACGCCTAAACGGGCGACACTGGTCGAGAGTGTGGAGGCGTTTCATGAATCCATGCCGCTGCAGCCGCTGACTGAGTAGCGGGGAGAAGACATCGTGGTGACACTGGCTGACTGCTACAACACACAGCAATTTCGCGCGCTGGCGAAGGCGCGGTTGCCAGGTCCGATTTTTCATTACATCGACGGCGCGGCAGATGACGAGGTGACCTATCGTCGCAACACGGCGGCGTATGAAACCTGTGACCTCGTGCCCAACGTATTGGCTGGGGTCGAAGAGATCGATCTGTCGACGACGGTCATGGGGATACCCATCGACATGCCGCTGTTTTTGTCACCCACCGCGTTGCAGCGGCTGTTTCATCACGATGGCGAGCGCGCGGTGGGCAAAGCGGCCGAGTCCTTCAATACGCTATTTGGGATTTCCTCGCTGGCGACGGTGGGCATCGAGGAAATCGGGCAAACCATTCGCACCCCGAAAATTTTTCAGCTCTACTACCACAAGGACAAAGCGCTGACCTGGGGCATGATCGAGCGCTGCAAAGAGGCCGGGTTCGATGCGCTCGCACTCACGGTCGATACCATCGTCGGCGGCAATCGTGAGCGTGATCTCTGGACCGGTTTTACCTCGCCGCCCAAACTGACATTAGCCAGCCTGTTGAGCTTTGCCGCTCATCCGAGCTGGACGCTGAATTACCTATTGCGTGAGCCATTTGAGCTTTCCAACCTCAAAGACCACATCGCTGAGGGCTCCAACGTCAGTATTTCGGTGTCGGATTATTTTTCGACCATGCTGGACCAGTCCATGGACTGGGGCGCGGCCGCGGCCGTGCGCGAACGTTGGGGCAAAGCCTTCTGTCTAAAGGGGATTATGTCGGTGGCGGATGCCAAGAAAGCGGTCGAGATCGGCGCAGATGCCATTATGGTATCTAATCATGGGGGCCGACAGCTCGATGGCAGTCGCGCCCCCTTCGACCAGCTCGCGGAAATTGTCGATGCAGTGGGTAGCGACATTGACGTGATCTGCGACGGTGGGATTCAGCGTGGTACCCATGTACTCAAAGCGCTGTCAGTTGGCGCCAAGGCGTGTTCGGGCGGGCGCTGGTATCTGTATGCCCTGGCGGGCGCGGGGCGCGCCGGAGTAGAGCGAGCGCTTACTAACATGCAAAGTGAGCTGATACGGGATATGAAGCTCATGGGCGCCAGTTCTATTGCCGATTTGAGCCGCCATAACCTGCGTTTTCGCTGAACTCATTGACCCTAGTCGGAGCGGCTATGGGGTGCGCTCCCATGGGCCCGGTTACGTCTCGCTAGGGCTCCGCCACCCACCCGCTGTTCGTCAACGCGGATTCCGTTCACGGAGAGGATCGCGATCGGATTGCCGTCTCTAATCGTGGGTAATCGTTGGCTGGTATGTCCAATGGCAGCGGCCCGCGTGAGCCGCCTCCTACAGATCGCCGACGGTGCTCGGCTACCATGACCCAAAATCGGGGTTTTGTCGCTTTTTTATAGATTCCAATAAAGAACTTTATTACAAAAGCTGCCATCCACTGTTAGTCTGGCTCCACTGCGGCGCCATTTAATAGTTCTAAAATAAAACTTAATGGCTTTCTGGCGGTTTCTTCGTCCGAATCAGTCGCTAATCAGAGTGAAGTCAGAGTCGCGCTTCTCTGCGCGGGTCGCGGCCAGCGGCAATCGGCAAAGAGGTCAACATGGCAGAAATAGACGCAATCGAGCTGGAGGAGTGGACGGCATCGCTGGATTCGGTGCTGCGCGCACACGGACCCGTCGCAACGGGTCATTTGTTGCGGCATTTGTCAGAGCACGCCCAATCTTCTCGCGTACCGTTACCCAGCGCGATCACCACGCCGTTTCGCAATACGATCTCCCCAGAGGACGAACGTCCGATGCCCGGGGACTTGTTCATGGAGCGTCGCATTCGGTCACTGGTGCGCTGGAACGCCATGGCCATGGTGATGCGAGCTAATGATAACGAGGATGGCTTGGGTGGGCATATCTCGAGTTTTTCCTCGAGCGCCACCCTCTACGACGTGGGGATGAACCACTTCTTCCGCGGCACTGCGAATGGGCATCCCGGTGACCTGGTTTACTACCAGGGCCACAGTGCACCCGGAATGTACGCGCGTTCCTACCTCGAGGGTGTGATTAACGAAGAGCAACTCGTGAACTTTCGCCGTGAGGTGGGTGGCAAAGGATTGTCGTCGTACCCGCATCCTTGGCTAATGCCGGATTATTGGCAATTCCCGACGGTCTCGATGGGCTTGGGTCCGATTCAAGCGATCTATCAGGCGCATGTCATGAAGTATCAGAGCAAGCGAGGCCTGGTGGATCATCGTGATCGCAAGATCTGGTGCTTTATGGGGGACGGCGAGTGCGACGAACCTGAGTCATTAGGAGCCATTGCGTTGGCAGGCCGCGAGAAGCTCGGCAACCTGCATTTCGTCGTCAACTGCAATCTGCAGCGCCTCGACGGTCCGGTGCGCGGCAACGGCAAGATTATTCAGGAGCTGGAAGGTGTTTTTCGCGGCGCCGGTTGGCAGGTGATCAAAGTCGTGTGGGGTCGCAAATGGGACCCCCTGTTTGAGCGGGATCAAACCGGGTTGCTGCAGAAAATCATGGACGATGTCTGTGACGGTGAACTGCAAAACTGCAAGTTCAACGGCGGGGCCTACACGCGGGAGCACTTTTTCGGCAAGTATCCCGAGACGTTGGATCTGGTCAAAGACTTGAGCGACGAGGACATCATGTACCTCAACCGCGGCGGTCACGACCCTTACAAAGTGTATGCGGCCTATGCCGCCGCCTGCGAGGAAACCGAGCGGCCGACGGTAATTCTGGCCATGACGGTCAAGGGCTATGGCACCAGCGAGGCGGGCGAGGCGAGTAACGAAACGCATTCGCTGAAAAAACTCGACACCAAGAGCCTGCAGGCGTTCCGAGATCGCTTTGGCGTGCCGATCAGTGACAAGGATCTGAAGGACGTCCCGTTTTATCGCCCGCCCGAGGATGCACCGGAGATGCGTTACATGCGCGAGCGCCGGGCCGAACTCGGCGGCAGCATTCCGTCGCGAAGGGCGACGTCCTACTCTTTACCCGCGCCGCCGAGAAGCGCATTTGCGGGTCAGCTCAAGACCTCTGGCAAGCGCCAGATCAGCACCACGATGGCCTTCGTGAGAATTCTTTCCACGTTGCTGAAGGACAAGTCGCTGGGCGAGCGTGTGGTGCCGATTGTCCCGGATGAGGCCCGCACCTTCGGTATGGAAGGCATGTTCCGGCAAATGGGCATTTACTCTTCGGTGGGCCAGCGTTACACGCCGCATGATTCCGGCGGCATCCTTTACTACAAGGAAGCGGAAACCGGGCAGATTCTCGAGGAGGGGATTAATGAGTCTGGCGCCTTCTCAGCCTGGCTCGCCGCTGCTACTTCTTACAGTGTCTCTGATTATCCGATGGTGCCGTTTTACATCTTTTACTCGATGTTCGGCTTTCAACGCATCGGCGATTTAGCCTGGGCCGCGGGTGACAGTCAGGCGCGCGGATTTTTGATCGGCGCGACGGCTGGGCGGACCACCCTCAATGGAGAGGGATTGCAGCACCAGGACGGCCACAGTCATTTAATTGCAGCGACGATTCCCAACTGCATCAGTTACGACCCCGCCTATGCTTACGAACTCGCGGTGATAATTCAGGACGGAATGCGGCGGATGTTTGAGGAAGGGGAGAACTGCTTCTACTACATCACGACGATGAACGAAAACTACGTTCACCCCGATATGCCCGAAGGCGCCGAAGGGGGGATCGTGCGCGGACTGTATCGATTGCGCGCATCCGAGATGAGTCAGGGCGCGACGGTGCAGTTGCTGGGAGCCGGCGCTATCTTGCGTGAGGTCGAGGCCGCTGCGGAATTGCTCGAGCGCGACTTTGGCGTGCGTGCCGATGTCTGGAGTCTGACCAGCGTGAACGAATTGGCGCGCGAGGGTAACGACGCGTTGCGCTGGAATCGATTACACCCCGGCGAAGCACCGCGAGTGCCCTACATCACACAGCAACTCGCTGAGGCTGCTGGACCTTTTATTGCCGCTACGGATTACCAGAAAGCCCACACCGATCAGTTGCGCGAGATGATCCCGGGGTCATTTACGGTATTGGGGACGGATGGTTTTGGGCGCAGCGATACGCGCCAACATCTGCGCCAGCACTTTGAGGTCAGTCGCGAGCATATTGTGCTCGCAGCGCTCAAGGCCCTGGCTGATCGCGGCGAGCTCGATATGGCGGCGGTGCAAAGTGCGATTGCGCGGCTGGGCATTGATCCCGACAAGCCCAATCCCACCCGCGTATAGGCCCTGAGAGGAAGTAGCGTATGACAGAGCAAGTGATCAGGGTGCCGGATATTGGCGGTGCGGAGGGTGCCGAGGTCGTCGAGATCCTGGTGGCTCCCGGGGATGCCATTGCCCTCGAGCAAAGTCTCATCGTGCTTGAATCCGACAAAGCCTCCATGGAGATTCCTGCGTCAACCGCGGGCGTCGTGACCGAGTTGCGGGTGGCACTGGGCGACATGATCGCCGAGGGCGATGTGATTCTCGCATTAGCGGTCGAGGATGCAGGCGCTACAGAGGCCGCTTCAGCACGCGCGCCATCTGCGCCAGATGCCGGTCACGCCGAGCCCTCAGAGAGCGAGACCGCTTTGCCGCGCGAGGCCGAGATGGCGGTGACGCCAGCCAGTTCTGCATCCGGCGCCGCGCAATCGGCGTCAATACCCGTTGCCATTCCCGATCTTGGCAGTGATGAGGGCGCCGACTTGGTCGAGATTCTGGTGCCGGTGGGTACGATCGTTGCCGAAGGCGATTCACTGGTACTGCTTGAGTCCGACAAGGCTGCGATGGAAGTCCCCGCACCGGCCGCCGGCGTGATTCTCGAGTGGTTGGTAGAACCCGGCATCACGGTAAAAGAGGGGGTCATTATTGCGACCCTGGCGGTGGCTGCGCCGTCGACGTCTGCCGCATCGACTACAGATACCGCTGCTGCGCCGATCAACCGCGACGCGGAGATAGCGCAACCCGCATCGACACCACCGTCCGCCTCGAAAACAGTCGCGAGCCCGGCGGCGAGTGGTGTCAGTAAGCCGCGGCCGCCCGAGAATCGGGACGAATCAAATGATGAGGTCTACGCCGGCCCCGCGGTGCGCAAGCTGGCGCGCGAGTTTGGCGTCAATTTAAACAAGGTGACGGGGAGGGGGGCCAAAGGCCGGATCCTCAAAGAAGACTTGCAGCAGTATGTGGCGCGCTCCCTTGCGCAGCCCGGGAGTGGCGCCCCGGGTGCGGGTGCCGGCATCCCGGCGATTCCCGATGTCGACTTTGGTCGGTTCGGTAGCATCGAGCGCGTGGCGAGGAGCCGCATCGACAAGCTGACTGCCACCAACATGGTCCGCTCATGGTTGAACGTGCCTCATGTGACCCAGTTTGATGACGCCGATATCAGCGAGATGGAGTGCTTCCGCAATGAACTGAAACCGCAGGCTGCCGAGCGTGGTGTGCGCCTGACTCCGCTGCCGTTTATTTTGAAGGCCTGTGCGGTGGCGCTCAGGGATAACCCCAAGCTCAAATCGTCCCTAGCCGACGGCGGCGAGACGCTGATCATGAAGCAGTACTGCCATATCGGTATGGCGGTCGATACGCCCGGCGGATTGGTGGTGCCGGTGATTCGCGATGTCGATAAGAAATCGATCTGGGAGCTCGCGGCTGAGGTTGCGTCGTTAGCGGAGCGTGCCCGTGACAAGCAGCTGAAGCCCGAGGATATGCAGGGGGGCGTATTTACTGTGAGCAGTTTGGGTGCTCTCGGCGGGAGAGGGTTTACGCCCATCATCAATGCGCCGGAGGTGGCGATTCTCGGCGTTGGCCGCGCCGCGGTGCAGCCCGTTTGGGATGGCGAGGTGTTCAGGCCCCATACGTTGCTGCCGCTCGCGCTGTCCTATGATCATCGGGTGGTCAATGGCGGCGACGGTGGGCGCTTCATGACGGCGCTTACCGCCTTGCTCGCCGACGTCAAGCGCATGGTGATGTAAGGCGATGGCCGCCGATGCAATGGCGCGTCTCGCTGAGTCTCACGGTGCGACGGGGTTATGAGCGCTGATTCGACCCAGGATGATTGCTGCCCGCCCGGGGCGTGCGCCTCCCCCCGATTGAGGATCGGAGCGGTATTGTTGGCGGCAGGAGAGGGCCTTCGGTTGGGTGGGCGCGCCAAAGGCTTGATCTCAGTCGCCGGCGAGCCGCTGATCTTGCGCGCGCTACGACTGTTACGTGATGCCGGGATCGACGAGATCGTGGTGGTCACAGGTCATTTTAGTGAGCAGCTGGCACCGCTCCTTGACGGTGCGTCGGTAACGCACGTCACACAGCCCCTATCAACTCATTCGCAGGTGGACTCACTGCGCCTCGGTGTCACGGCCTTGCCGGCGCATATCGATGCGGTCATGGTGTTGCCCGTGGATATGCCGGCGCTGATTCGGGGGGATCTTGTCTCCCTAATTGGCGCTTACAAGCATGCGCCTGCGGACATCGAGTTTGTCGGACCGGTTGTCAATGGGCGGCCGGGTAATCCCGTGTTATTCAGTCAGGTCATCGCGGCACGTATTGCGGGTGGCGAGGGTGACTTCGGCAGCGGGGCGTGGCGCCATCAACAGCCGGAGTGGCTGCTCGAATGGCAGACCGATAACACGCACTTTATCGAGGATATCGACACCCCCGAGGATCTCGCGCGGTGGTCGACTGATTGAGTCCTCAGCGAGCGGCGGCGGATGAGCGGTTATAGCGCGACGCAGCAGTGGTGACCCTGCGCCGCGCGAAGAGATCTACACCGCGGCCATCACCAGTCGGGCGGCCAGCACGAGCAGGCATACGGTGCTAGCCCCGAACAACGCGAATCGAACTGGAATGGTGTTGACGTTCAGTTGCCAGAGACTGTGAAGCACGCGGATGCCCGCGTAGCCCCAGGCAATGTTAATGCTGAGCGATGAGTTGTCGCCCATCAGTGCAAGCATAATCACAACCGGGTAAAACACCGTCGGCTGTTCCATCAGGTGGGTGTAATTGTGCGAGGCCCAGTTTGCCTTGGGAGGCATGTTGGCTTCGCCGTCAGCACCTCTCGCGCCGGCGGGGAATTCCGACAGCTTTGCGCCGAGCTTGTTAAATCCCGCCATGCGGCGAGCGAGCATCCACAGAAAAACGATCATTGACCATCCGGCGAGTACCGCCGCCGGGGCCAAAATGGCAGTTTCGGTTTGCATAGTTATCTCCCAGAGCGTTTGCGATCCGTCGCCCGGTCATCGTCGGGCAGCGGTGCGGCGGTGAGTGTTGTTATAGGCCGCCACCGCGCTCAGTGTGCTACGGAAGCGCCCCCACATGCTAGACTTCGCGCTCTTTTTTCTGGAGTCCCCACCATGGTCATTCAACCCAAGGTTCGCGGCTTTTTGTGCACGACGACGCACCCCGCCGGCTGTTTTGAGAACGTGCGGCGACAGGTCGCGCACGTGCAGAGCAAGGGCGAGATACCCGACGGTCCTAAGCGGGTGCTGGTGCTGGGTGCATCCACGGGCTACGGACTGGCGTCGCGGATCACCGCTGCGTTTGGTTCGGGGGCGTCCACCCTGGGCGTATTCTTTGAGAAACCCGGCACGGATCGTAAGCCGGGGACCGCCGGTTGGTATAACTCGGCGGGTTTTCACCAATTGGCGGAATCTGCAGGCCTCTACGCCAAAAGCCTCAATGGTGATGCGTTCTCCGATGAGATGAAGCAGCGCGTCATTGAGGTGATTAAACAAGACCTCGGGCAAATCGACCTGGTGGTTTACAGTCTGGCGGCGCCGCGACGCACACACCCCAAGACCGGTGAAGTTTTTAATTCAACGTTGAAACCCATCGGCCAGCCCACGACCCAGAAAGGCGTCAATACCGACAAAGAGGCGATTCAGGACTTTCATCTTGAGCCTGCGACGCAGGAAGAGATCGACCATACGGTTGCCGTGATGGGCGGGGAAGATTGGGAAATGTGGATTACCGCGTTGGCGGAGGCGGGGGTGCTCGCCGAAGGCGCCAAAACCACGGCCTACACTTACATTGGCGAGAAGATCACGTGGGACATCTACTGGCACGGCACGATCGGCGCCGCGAAACAGGACCTCGATAAGCGCGTCGTTGGGATTCGCGAACAGTTATCTGCCCTAGGGGGTGATGCACGCGTATCGGTGCTAAAAGCCGTCGTCACGCAGGCCTCAGCGGCGATCCCGGCAATGCCTATCTACTTGGCGATTCTGTTCAAGGTGATGAAGGCGCGCGGTGTTCACGAGGGCTGCATTGAGCAAATTGATCGGCTGTTCCGTGAGCGACTCTATGGCGACGGTGAGGTCGATGATGCGGGTCGCCTCAGGGTCGATCAGCTGGAACTCGACCCCGCCGTGCAGGCTGAGGTCGCCGGTATCTGGGAGCAGATCAATACGGATAACCTGCGCACCTTGGCGGACTTCGAGGGTTACCGGCAGGAGTTTCTCCAGCTCTTCGGCTTTGGTGTCGAGGGTGTGGATTACGACGCCGACGTCCATCCCGAAGTGGCCATTCCGCAACTGGTCGACTGAGATGCAAGCCCACGGCGAGGTAGTCGTCCTCTCTTCCCGGGTGCGGCGGATCGTCGCGCCCAATCCCGGTCCGATGACCGGCCCCGGCACCAACACCTACATCGTGGGCGAGTCAGATCTGGTGGTCGTGGACCCCGGTCCGGCGATTCCCTCGCATGTTGCGGCGATTCTCGATTGCGTCGGGGACCGCCTCCGCTACATCGCGTGCACTCATACCCACCCGGATCACTCTCCGGCCGCGGCGTTATTAGCCGAAGCGACTGGCGCGCCCCTGGTGGGCCGCGTCACCGCCGATGATCGGCATCAAGACCTGACCTTCCAGCCAGCTGCGCAAATCGCTGATGACGACTGTATCAGCGGTGAGGGCTGGACCTTGCGGGCCATCCGCACTCCCGGCCACGTCGACAACCATGTCTGCTATCTGTTGCAAGAAGAGGGCATGGTGTTTGCCGGCGACCACATTATGAATGGCTCGACGGTCGTGATCGTGCCGCCCGGCGGCAATATGGCGCATTACATCGCCTCGCTGCGCCGCCTGTTGAATTACGACGTGCAGGTCGTTGCACCGGGGCATGGTGATCTGATCGCCGACTGCCGCGGCGAGGTGGAGAAGCTGGTACGTCATCGTCTGATGCGCGAGGCCAAGGTGGCCTCGGCACTGAGCGACACGCCGCAATCACTCGATGGACTGGTGGTAAAGGTCTATGACGACGTCGACCCAGCGATGCACGAGTGGGCCAAATTGTCGCTGCTCGCGCATCTGATCAAATTAGAAGGCGAGGGGCGTGCGCGACAAAGCACCATCGACGGAGTCGAGCATTGGCAGGGAGCGGCCTAGTGCGCCGGTAGTCCGAGTTGCCGACGGGATGAACAAATCGGTACATTCGGTCCGCGGTCACAAAACAAACAGCATGAATCAACGATAGAAAGGACAGCCATGAACGGTTTGATGATGGATATCCCGCTGACGATCACCTCGATTGTGCGACACGCAGAGCGGGTTCACGGCCACCAGGAGATTGTCTCGATCACCCGGGACAACCCCCGCCATCGCTACACCTACCGGGACTGCTTTGCGCGCGCCCGCCAGTTAGCCAACGCCATGACCGGCTGGCAGCTCGGTCAGGGTGACCGGGTGGCGACGCTGGCGTGGAACGATTACCGTCACATGGAAACCTACTATGGCTCGGCGTGTTCCGGGTACGTCTGCCACACGATTAATCCGCGACTCTTCCCCGAGCAGATTGTGTACATCATCAATCATGCCGAGGACCGCTATGTGTTTCTCGACCCTGATTTCTGGCCGCTGATCGAGGGCATCGCGGGGCAGTGCCCGGGCGTCGAAGGCTGGGTCATCATGACCACCCGCGAGCATATGCCGACCACGGATCGTGACAATGTGCTGTGCTACGAAGAACTGATCGCAGACCAGAGTAGTGCCTTTGCGTGGCCCGATCTCGATGAGCAGGCGGCGTGTTCGCTCTGCTATACCTCGGGCACGACGGGCAACCCCAAGGGCGTCTTGTACAGCCATCGGTCAACGGTACTGCACACCTACGCCACACTCATGCCCGATGCGATGAATATCTCCAGCGGCGACGTCATGCTGCCGATCGTGCCCATGTTCCATGTGAACGCCTGGGGTAATCCCTACGCCTGCCCCGTCGCGGGAGCGAAGATGGTGATGCCGGGGAATAAGATGGGCGACG
>Ga0181588_10001109_pt1 | contig 23981 bp, 15 predicted proteins | sample 071ome_26_FD_148607 | JGI IMG/M metagenome (GOLD analysis project Ga0181588, IMG submission 148607) | Coastal salt marsh microbial communities from the Groves Creek Marsh, Skidaway Island, Georgia - 071409BT metaG (spades assembly) | ecosystem: Environmental > Aquatic > Marine > Intertidal zone...
GCTCCAGAACCGCCATCGATGCGGCATCGCCCATTCCTTCGGTCGCATCGACGCGGCCCGGGGTGAAAGGCACTGACACCGTCACGCCAAATTCGGCAGCAGCGCGCTCGACACCGACATTGCCTGCCAACACGATCACGTCTGCCAATGACACTTGCTTGCCGCCAGAGAGTCCACTATTGAAACCACTCTGGACTTCTTCCAGCGTCGCAATCACCTCTGCGAGCGCATCAGGATCATTAATCGCCCACTGATTCTGCGGTGCCAAACGAATGCGCGCCCCATTAGCCCCGCCGCGCATGTCACTGCCCCGGAAGGTTGAGGCAGACGCCCACGCGGCGCTCACCAACTGTGTGTTGCTGAGGCCGGTATTGGCAATCGCATCCTTGAGTTCGCTGGTGTCGCGGTCACTGATGGTCGCGTAATCTCGCGCAGGCAAAGGGTCCTGCCAGGCGAGAATTTCTTCTGGCACGTCATCACCCAGGTATCGGTCCCTCGGGCCCATATCGCGGTGGGTCAGCTTGAACCAAGCCTTGGCAAAAGCCAGCTCAAACGCTTCTGGATTAGCCAAGAAGCGCTCCGAGATCTCGCGGTAGCTGGGATCAAACTTTAAAGACAGGTCCGTGGTAAACATAACCGGTGCGTGCGCTACACCCTCGACGTGCGCGTCGGGCACGGTGCCAGCCGCCGCACCATCCTTGGGCTGCCACTGCAACGCGCCCGCTGGACTGCGCGTCTGCTCCCACTCGTAGGCAAACAGGTTGGCCAAATACATCATCGACCACTGGGTGGGGGTGGCCGTCCAGGCACCCTCCAGTCCAGATGTCACCGTATCTTCCGCATTGCCCTTGCCACAGGTGTTCTTCCAGCCAAAGCCCTGCTCGACAATCGCCTCTCCCGTCGGCTCAGGACCCACGCAGCTTGAGGGTTTGTGCGCGCCGTGGGCTTTACCGAAGGAATGCCCGCCGGCAATCAAGGCGACGGTCTCTTCATCATTCATCGCCATACGGCCAAAGGTTTCGCGAATGTCGTGTGCCGCCAGCATCGGATCCGGGTTGCCGTTAGGGCCTTCGGGGTTCACGTAAATCAACCCCATTTGCACCGCGGCGAGCCCTTTGCGCAGTTGCCGGCCTTCAGCATATCGCTCGTCTGCCAGCATCTTTGCTTCTGGACCCCAGTAGACCCACTCTGGCTCCCAATCGTCAGTGCGACCACCGGCAAAGCCAAAGGTTTTGAAACCCATGTTGTCCATCGCCACGTTGCCGGCGAGGACCATCAAGTCGGCCCAGGAAATCTGGTTGCCGTACTTTTGCTTAATGGGCCACAACAGACGACGGGCCTTGTCGAGGTTACCGTTATCCGGCCAGCTGTTGAGAGGCTCAAATCGCTGCTGACCGCCATCGGCACCACCACGGCCATCCGCGGTACGATAGGTGCCGGCACTATGCCAGGCCATGCGCACAAAGAACGGCCCATAGTTGCCGTAATCCGCGGGCCACCAGGGTTGCGAAGTCGTCAGCGTGTCGTTGATGTCCTCTTTCAGCGCATCCAGATCAAGCTTTGCAAACTCTGCCGCGTAATCAAAATCATCTCCCAGTGGATTAGTGCTGCGCTCATTCTGCCTCAGGGGAGTCAGATCAAGATTGGCAGGCCACCAGGCTTGCGTGCTCTTGGGTGTACTTCGTGCCATCGAATCCACAACAGGCAGGGCAATCAACGCCGTGGCCAGCACCGAGTGGGCGATAGCAGTCTTCATTAGGTTAACTTTCATTTTACTGTCCTCGGTAGCGAGTCTCGTCTCACCGTGCCACTTTAGTGACTTCGTGATGACTCTGACAACCTGATTGTTTAGAAAAAAACGATCGAATTTTTCGATTAACGCTACCAGGCGATGGTGCCGACTGATCTACAGCGATTGGGTGGCTTGGCGGGAATCAATAAAAGGGAAGCGCTATTGCCTGTTGGCCAGGGTTTGCTGTATCAGTCCCTTCACGTTGGCCTCCAACTGATCCAGCGGGACCGCACCGGAACCCAATACCACATCATGAAATTGACGCAAGTCAAAGCCGTCACCAAGGGCCTCCTGAGCCAACTCCCGCAACTCCACAATACGTAACTTGCCGATCATGTAAGCGGTGGCCTGCCCCGGCATGGCAATGTAACGTTCAATCGCCCGCTCACAGTCGTGTTCTGCATTGGGCGTATTCGCAACCAGATAGCCCACTGCTTGTTCTCGTGTCCACCGCTTGTGATGCAACCCCGTGTCTACCACGAGACGCGCTGCTCGCCACAGTTCCATAGCCAACCGACCAAAATTGGACCAGGGGTCCTGATAAAAACCCATCTCTCGTGCCAAATATTCTGAATACAGGCCCCACCCCTCGGTAAAAGCAGTAAACCGCGTGTGCCGCTGAAAGTCAGGGACGTCCTCAAGCTCAGCAGAGATGGCACGTTGCAGGTGATGGCCCGGCAAACCCTCATGAAACGCCAATGCCTCAAGGTCAGTCACCGGCATCGAGTTCATATCGTAGAGATTGGCGTAATAAATACCGGGGCGAGACCCATCAGAAGGCGGACTCTGATAAAACGCCTTGCCGGCAGAGCGCTCGCGATAAGGCTCCACTCGCTTCACCACCAGATCTGACTCTGGCAGTACCCCAAAATAGTCAGGCAAACGATCAGCCATTGCGTTAATCGCGCCTCTCGCGGCCAGTAAATAGGCGGCCCGACCCTCATCATTATTGTCGTAGCGCAAGGTGGTATCGCGGCGTACGCGACCCAGAAATTCCTCTAACTCACCCTGCTCACCTAACGCTGCCATAACAATCCGCATCTCGTCGTGAAGTCGCGCTACGTTGGCAAGGCCCGTCTGGTGAATTTCTTCCGCTGTCAGATCAGTGGTGGTGAATACACTGAGTCGCTCTTGATAAAAAGCCTCGCCCCGAGGAAATCGCCAAACACCATCGACAGACAATGCCCGCCCCTGTTGCGCCTGAACGGCGGATATCAGACCGCGATACGCCGGGGCAACCGCGTTCAACAATGCTGCCCGGGCGTCTTGCCTGAGACGCGTCGCCGCCGCAGGCGGCAACGACAGCCGGTCGAGCTTGGCGTTAAAATCACCCCATATGACCGACATCACCCCGCTGTTATCAAAGGGTTCTCCGGTAATAACATTAGTGGCGGCCTCGACGATCTTCGGAATCATCCAATCGACCAGAAACATGCCCTTATCGGCGCGAATTTGCAGTTGCTCAACTACCCCTGCGAAGTAATCGGGTAAATTGTTCAGCCGCGCCACATAATCGAGTGCATCCGCCTCAGAGGCGATAGTGTGAACGTTAAGCAACAGACTCACGGCGCTGGTATGGGGCCCGCGATACTGATGAATAATGTAGCGGTGGTGCCGATAAGGTGCGCCGGCGATTGTGCGCTCTAAATCGCGCCGATAGAGCTGATAGGAAAGCAGACGCGCGGGTGACAACTGGGTGGTATCAATATCCTTGAGGAATGTGAGGCGTTGCTTTGCAATATCGAGTGATTCGAGCTGAAACGCCTCCGACACGTTATTCCATTGATCCTGATAATCGGTGACACCAAGATAGCTGGCGCTGGCAGGAGAGCGAATCAAATCCTCTTCCCATGTCGCTGCAAAAAAACGCTCAAGACGTTGTTGCTCGACAGATACGGGCTCCTGCGATTCGGGCGTCGTTAGCGTTTTATCAGCTCCGCTGTCGCATGAGATCAACAGCAGTGATGCGGTCAGGCCTGCGACAACACGGACACTTGCCCAGCAGAAAAACGATCCTAAAAAACAGTGCTGAAAGAGTGAAAAAGGATAAAGGTGCATAAGGGTACCTTGAGGGAAGTAGCCGAGCGGGCGGCGATATCGGCCGATTTTCGCAGAAGTTTCCTCATTTGCGACGGGGGCTTGAATAATAATCGCCGCGGCACACCATAGTACTGTATAAAAATACAGTACTATGGTGTGATGGCACTTTGGCTCTGTCTACGTTTCGATGCATTACCGCTGGAAGCTTTGCTATCACCGCAGAGCTCGCATACCGATATGGCGCTGGTCGTGAGCAGTCAGCGACGGATTCTGACCTGTAATGAATTCGCTCAATTATCCGGTGTGAAACCGGGGCAAAGTATCAGCACAGCGCAGACATTACTTGCCCATCAGAAAAGTCGTTTCTGGGAGCGTTCGCCCGAAGCAGAAAATACGCTGTTACAACAATTATTGAGTTGGGCTTACGGAATTTCACCTCATTTGCAGCAATGGCAAGACAATGCCTTGATGATTGAAATCGGTAGTTGCCTTCGCCTGCATCACGGTCTGGAGAAACTCCTGAGGCGTGTTGACGCTGAAATAGGTTTGCGCGAACTCACGGTGACAAAAGGGGTAGCAGAAACCCGTACTGCGGCCTGGCTTTTGAGTCATGCCGACCCGTATTTAAGCTATCGGGCAGAATTGCCTCTTGAAGAGCGCATTGCACCACTCCCGCTGAAATTATTAGCGACAGAATTTCCGCAGGTTGTGACGCGACTTGAAAAAGCGGGGATCACACAATTTGCGCACTTGTCTCGCATCTCTCCAGCTGAACTGGGCAAAAGATGTGGGGCGCCTTTTATCGACTGGCTGGATCGCCTTATGGGGCGGCAGCAAGAACCCATTATCGTCTACGAGCCGCCTCAATACTTTAAAGATACGCTCTGGTTTGGATTTGATATTCGCAATCAACAAGAACTCCATCCAGCCATGGAAAGTTTATTGGCGCACTTCTGTAAATTTCTGAAGAACACTCAACTCACCTGCGGCATGATCGAGTGGCAGTATTTGCAACGACAAGGTTCGGCCGAATCGGTCAGAGTTTTTTCAGAGACGGCTCAACAGCAAGCGCAGCAATGGCTTGAACTGTCATGCCTGCAATTAGAGAAAAAAACCTTGCCAAAAGATGTTGAGGGGCTATCACTCATAGTAGATCACTTACATGAAAATACGCCGCCACCACAAGATTTATTCCATGTGGATGTCAGTCGTACCTCACGATATGAACTGGCCGATCGCTTACGTAGTCGACTTGGACTCAAGGCGGTTGGATACATCGACTGCCGTGACGAACACTTGCCCGAAGCAGCCATTGTGAAAACACATTCGCCGATGCCACCCCACAAAAAAGAAATCACATCACTCGGACAACGCCCATTCTGGCTATTCCCTGAGCCTCATCCCATTCACCAGACGGCACAGGAACTGTGCTGGAACGGCGTATTGGAGATTCTGCATGGCCCTGAGCGAATCGAAGATCACTGGTGGAGCACGCCTGTCAGCCGTGACTACTACATTGCCTGTACACCACAAAAACAGCCCGTGTGGATCTATCAGGACAGACATAACCGGCGCTGGTATCTACATGGACTTTTTGCCTAAAAGCAACCGACGGCCAGTCAATGTTGGAAAAACTAACTGTCTTTCTCTTTACCAAAAGACCTTCACATAGCCGCGTCGTGCAACGCTGCCACCCCTATAGCAGCGTAATCGATAGACATACCCAGTGAGCGATCCATCTCCGCCGATACTTCTCTGATTGGGACTCCGGCGTTGACGACTACAACCACACCAGATCGTTGGGTGAAAAACCCAAGTCCGTGATTGTTTCGAGAAACTCTTTGCGTAGTGTTTCACTGACTTCAGGTGACCGTGAAAGGAGCCACAAGTAATCGCGATTAAATCCAGAGACAAAAGCGTGCTCATAATTTTCGCCGAGCCCAAACACAATATAGCTACCATAAAACGGACCAAAGAAAGAGACTTTTAAATGGGCGACTGTAGGCGAACCAACAAAGCGTGCGACGCCCTCCGCCTCTCGCCAGCGTCCCTCTGCGCTATCAAAACCTCGATTCAAAACACCGATACTGCCGTCGGAATTAGTGCTATAGGTCGCCGTGACCTCGCTTAAACCGCGTTCAAAACTATGATCGAGCCTGGCTATCTCATACCAGGTACCCAGGTAACGCTCCTGATCAAAACCAGTAACCGGCTCGATACCCTCGGGAATACCGGTACAGCCCAGTAACGCAAGGCAACATATGCCCGCCAATCCATACCCCACCCGTCTTATTTTGCTCACCGTCGTTCTCCTCGAAATCCGCAGATCCGGCTTGGCTCAGCAGAACTTTCAGACCGGACCATAGAAAAGCAGTCTACGTCATTTCTGCAAACCCCTTTTCAGCAGCACCAATACCCCGATAATATACTGTTTATTTATACAGTATATTGATGTACGCCGAACTACACTGCCTGAGTAACTACAGCTTCCTGCGTGGCGCCTCTACACCGGACGAACTGGTAAAACGCGCTGCCGACTGCGAATACCGCGCGCTGGCCATCACAGACGAGTGCTCCCTGGCCGGCATTGTCAAAGCACATGTCGCCGCCAAGGAACAGGGTGTCAAATTAATTGTCGGCAGTGAATTCACTTTAACCGAAGGTTTAAGGCTGGTTGCCTTGGTACCGAATCGGGAAGCCTATGGAGAGCTCTCTGGACTGATCAGTCGCGCCAGAAGACGTAGCAGCAAGGGGGAGTACATTGTCCATTTGCGCGATATTATTTTTCACCTCAAACGCTGCCTGCTGATTCTGTTACCCGATGACACAGACAAACAACATGTTCACCTGCAACAACTGGCAAGGCTCTGCAAAAATCGAGTATGGATAGGGGTTAGCCGCCTACTCGGCAATGATGAATGGCGACGTTTTAAGCATCGTTACCACATAGCCCAAACACTACAGGTTCCCATGGTAGCTTGCGGCGAAGTGCAGATGCACAGTGCAAAGCGAAAAGCACTACACGATGTTCTCACGGCCATTCGAACCCAGACACCTATTCAACAGCTAGGCCCCCGACGGCTGATCAATAGTCAGCAACATCTCCGCTCCCTGAACGCGCTTACCTCTTTGTACCCGGAAACACTGATGACAGAAACCTGTCGCATTGCGGAGCAATGCGACTTCAGTCTCGATGAGCTGCGCTATGAATATCCAGAGGAAGTCGTTCCATCAAACCACACTGCCAACAGCTATCTCCGGCAGGAAGTGGCTTCTGGCGCAACACGCCGCTGGCCATCGGGCGTTCCTGAACACATTCAGCAACGCATTCATCATGAGTTGGACCTTATTACGGAGCTCTCCTATGAATATTACTTTCTGACGGTATATGACATCGTTAGGTTTGCACGATCACGTGGCATTCTTTGTCAGGGTAGAGGCTCTGCGGCCAATTCTGTTGTCTGTTACTGCCTGCACATCACAGAAGTTTCCCCTGATCAGGTGTCACTGCTATTCGAGCGCTTTATCTCTCGGGAACGGGATGAACCTCCTGACATTGATGTGGACTTTGAGCACGAAAGGCGCGAAGAAGTCATTCAATATATCTATGAAAAATATAGCCGCCGGCGCGCCGCACTGGCTGCCACTGTTATCACTTACCGGTCCCGAAGCGCCGTGAGGGATGTGGGCAAAGCCATGGGCTTTGACCCCGTACTGATTGATGACTTAGTCAGCTCGCTGGCTTGGTGGAATCGCGAACGAGAGCTGGCCAGCCGCTTCCACCAACAGGGAGTGCCTCGCTCGGAGGAATTGGCGACACACTTTCTAGCGCGGGTTGAGGAGATTCTTGGCTTCCCGCGGCATCTGTCTCAACATGTTGGGGGCTTTGTCATCAGTCGTGGGCCCATCTCCAATCTGGTCCCAGTAGAAAATGCCAGCATGCCGGATCGCACTGTCATTCAATGGGATAAGGAAGATATCGAAGCGCTGGGACTACTCAAGGTTGATATTCTCGCGCTGGGTATGCTGTCCGCCATCCGTAAAACACTGGAGATGATTCATCGAGATCATGCCGACATCCAGTGCATGCAGGACATTCCCCGAGAGGATGCGGCAACCTATCGCATGCTCCAGAAAGCCGACACGTTGGGCGTATTCCAAATTGAATCGCGGGCACAAATGTCGATGCTACCCAGACTTAAGCCCGCCTGTTTTTACGACTTGGTAATTGAGATAGCGATTGTCCGGCCGGGCCCAATTCAAGGCGATATGGTTCATCCCTACCTGCGACGTAAAGCGGGTCTGGAACCGGTCAGCTACCCCAGCAAAGAAATCGAATCGGTATTGTCGCGCACTTTGGGCGTGCCTATTTTTCAGGAGCAAGTCATTCGGTTGGCCATGGTAGCGGCAGGGTTTACGGGAGGAGAGGCCGATGCCCTGCGGCGAGCCATCAGCAACTGGGGGAAGAACAGCAAACTGCTCTCTTTTGAGCAAAAACTTAAAAAGGGTATGACAAAGAAGGGGTACACGCCTGAATTTGCAGATCGCCTGTTTAATCAGATAAAAGGTTTTGGCGGATATGGGTTTCCGGAGTCACACTCGGCGAGCTTTGCCTTGCTGGCCTACATTTCGGCCTGGCTCAAATGTCATCACCCCGCGGCTTTTTACGTCGGTTTGCTCAACAGCCAGCCAATGGGGTTTTACTCGCCTTCACAATTGATACAGGACGCACGCAGGCACAACATTCTGATACTCCCTATTGATGTCAATCTGAGCGCATGGGACCACCAGCTCTTGTCGGCTACCGATCGCCATCAGCCTCCGATCAGATTGGGGCTGAGATTAGTCAAAGGTCTTAGTGAGTTGGTCGCCAAACGAATCGAGGAATCACGCCGGGCTCAACCATTCATCAGCGTGGCTGATTTACGACAGCGAGCATCTCTGGATCGTGGCAGCATGGAGGCTTTGGCTGCGGCCGATGCCCTTGCAGGCATTAGTGGGCATCGCTACCAGTCCCACTGGCAAACCATGGCCCTCGAAGATCATCGCCCACTGCTAACGAATCACGCCGCTACACCTTACCAAGTCGATGACATGGCGTTGCCAGCTCCCAGCCTAATTGAAGAGGTTATTGCAGATTACCAAAGTACTGGCGTTACTCTGCGCGCACATCCACTGGCTCTGCTGCGTAAACAGCCGCCTTTCACTCAGTGCCAGCAGCAGAAGCACCTTGAAAAACTGAATAATCACCGCTTTGTCCGAGTAGCCGGCTTGGTGACCTGCCGCCAACGTCCGGGCACGGCTTCGGGGGTAGTATTTTTGACGCTGGAAGACGAGACAGGAAATATCAATGTGATTGTCTGGCCAGCTGTGCAGGAGCGATACCGTCAGGCCTTAATGACAGCCCAGCTGTTACTGGTAAAAGGTACGGTTGAATCCCGCGAAGGGGTGGTACATGTGATCGCCAGTACCCTCGAGGATCACAGTGACAGTCTAGCCGCTATGATCATTCACAGCAGAGATTTTCACTAGGCGGCACTTACTCGTTGTCAGAGCGCACCTCGGCTTCCAACCACCCCGCCGAAGACTCCCTCAATCTGAATTCAATTGGACGGCAACACACCTGGCAGTCCTCTATGTATTCGCCCCCCGCGTCCTCAGGGTTCAACAAGACCTCTATGGATTCTCCGCAATAGGGACAGTAAATACTGCTTTCCTGCAAGCTGGGAGACGTCATGCCTGACTAGCCCACTTCCTCCAACACAGATACAGCAGCAGGCGTCGCCGTCGGCTCAAACACCAACGCACTGTCGACAATCGGATCATCCCGAAACATTTTGCGGTCTTTGCGGTAATCCTGAGGGTTCATCCAGGGCATGCGGTCCCCCTGCTTGGGAAATCGATGCATGACTCGCTGCATATAGCCTGCCGAAAAATCATCAATCCAAAATCGCCGACTCATTGTGGAAGCCAGTTCCTCAGAAATTCGCGGCGTGACGGTCTCCAAGCCTTCGGTCCGCATATGATTGAGCAATCGACACAACCATGTCGCTATCAGATCAGCCCGCAGCGTCCAAGATGCATTGATATAACCGAAGGTGTGCACCATATTCGGAATGTTCGAGCACATCATGCCCTTGTAGGTCCACTCGTTTGCCAGATCGATTGCTTCACCATCCAGGGTAAATTCAGCCCCTCCCAATATCACCAGTTCCAAACCGGTTGCACAGACGATGATGTCGGCATCGACATGTTCGCCCGAGGCCAGCTGGATGCCACGCTCGGTTATTTTTTCGATGTGGTCGGTAACTACTGACGCCTTGCCAGACTGAATAGCGCGGAACAAGTCATCATCTGGCACGAGGCACAGCCGCTGGTCCCAGGGGTTATAGCGCGGCGTAAAGTGCTTCTCGACATCCACCAACTCGCCGATTTCCTGTCGCACCTTCTTCAGCAACGAGCGTTTCACCATACCTGGAGCAACCCGGGTCAACCGATACATCCACTGCTGCCATAGGGTATTGCGCCAGCGCACAAGGTCATAAGCGAGCCGGGATGGCAGATAACGCCGTAGCCAGTTAGCGAGCCCATCCACCGAGGGACGAGACACCACATAGGTCGGTGAGCGCTGGACCATTGTCACGTGCGCGGCCTTACGAGACATGTTAGGGACAAGCGTCATGGCTGTGGCGCCCGAGCCGATAACCACTACCTTTTTATCTTCGTGGTCCACAGAGTCAGGCCAAAACTGGGGATGAATCCATTCTCCCCGGAAGTTTGACTTGCCATCAAATTCTGGCTCGTAACCTTGCTGGTAGCTGTAGTAACCCGCGCACATCATCAAAAAGCCGCATCGGTAGTGCCTGACTCCCTCGAGGGTCTCCACAGTCAGCTGCCACTGGCCCCGCTGGCTGCACCAGTCCGCCGACACCAGTTTTTGACGAAAACGAATACGGTCTCGGATACGGTACTCATCCGCGGTATCGTTGACGTAACTCAGGATAGAGGGGCCATCTGCGATACTCTTATCGGCCTCCCAAGGCTTAAAGTCATATCCCAGCGTATGCATGTCGCTGTCTGATCGTATTCCCGGATAGCGAAACAAATCCCAGGTACCGCCAATCGCGTCTCGCCCTTCTAAAATGACGAAGCTACGGTCCGCACAATCTCTCTGTAATCGCACCGCGGTGCCAATACCCGACAAACCCGCGCCGATAATGATCACGTCGAAGCTTTCTGCGTCAGCAGTCACCGAACCCGTTATTTTGGCCTCTGAGTTCATAACGCCCTCCTCCTAAACGGCAACCTGCGCGTGTGTCCCGGCACCATCTTCATCCACGCCGTCTTGGGCACCATTTGAAGCAGGTTGCCCACACACTGTAACGGTTTTCGGGCTCTCGCGTATTAAAAAGCCTGTAATTTCATCTACTGATGCTGCCTACCTTTTTGCGCAGCCAACCGCAAACGCAGCGCGTTTAACTTGATGAAACCCTCCGCATCTTTCTGATCGTATGCGCCGCCGTCGGATTCGAAAGTCGCAATTTTTGCGTCAAACAGCGAATCACTGGATCGACGCCCTACGACCGTGATATTTCCCTTGTACAAAGACAGCCTCACTTCGCCATTTACCTCGGCTTGAGTCTGATCAATGGCGGCCTGCAAGGCATGCCGCTCGGGCGACCACCAGTAGCCGTTGTAAATCAGTTTGGCGTACCGCGGCATGAGCTCATCTTTCAAATGCGCCACTTCGCGATCGAGTGTGATGGATTCCATCGCCCTGTGGGCCCGCAACAGGATACTGCCGCCCGGCGTTTCGTAGCATCCCCGAGACTTCATTCCAACGTAACGGTTCTCAACAATATCAGCACGCCCAATGCCATTGGCACCCCCCCGCTCATTGAGCGCGGTCAACACTTGAGCCGGGGTCAACGACTGACCGTCGATCGCGACCACATCACCTGCCTCGAAATTCAGCGTCAGCTCTTCAGGTCGGTCTGGCGCCGCCTGAGGGCTCACCGTCCAACGCCACATAGCTTCCTCGGGCGGCACCCAGGGGTCTTCCAGCACGTCACCCTCGTAGGAGATATGAAGCAGATTCGCATCCATGGAGTATGGCGACTTTTTCTGAGCGTTGGCGAAATCCACCGGAATATCGCGTTCCCGGCAATAGGTCATGAGAGCCTCACGGGAGTTGAGGTCCCACTCCCTCCACGGCGCAATCACTTGAATGCCCGGCTTCAACGCGTAAGCACCGAGTTCAAAGCGCACCTGATCGTTACCTTTGCCCGTGGCCCCGTGCGCGATTGCATCGGCACCCGTCTCATTGGCAATCTCAACCAAGCGTTGTGCGATGAGCGGGCGAGCAATCGACGTGCCCAGCAGGTACTCACCCTCATAAACGGTATTGGCGCGAAACATCGGGAAAACAAAGTTTTTCACAAAGGACTCGCGAAGATCCTCAATGTAGATCTCCTCTACCCCCAATGCCTGTGCTTTCGCACGAGCGGGTTCGACTTCCTCTCCCTGCCCTATATCTGCAGTAAATGTCACTACCTGGCACTGGTAGGTCTCCTGCAGCCACCTCACGATTACCGAGGTATCGAGACCGCCCGAGTAAGCCAATACGACTTTATTGATCGTCGACATAACTTCACCTGATAAAAAAGGGGGCCGTAGTGTACGACTGCAACTGCTTGCATACCAGACAGCAGTCTTGCGATCTATGACCTCTGCTACACTGCCGTCTGTTACGAGGCCCCTATCGGCATGACTGCGCTCACTTTGACACTACCAGACGACTGGCACATCCACCTTCGGGATAATGCGGCGCTCGCAACCACCGTACCCGACGTTGCGCAGTGGGCTGGACGGGCCATCATCATGCCTAACCTCACGCCGCCAGTGACGTCAGTAGATGAGGCGCTTGCCTACAGAGACCGCATTCTCGCTCACGTACCGGCGGATAACGCTTTTGAGCCACTCATGACCCTGTACCTCACGGATAAAACCGACGAGGACACCATTGTGGCCGCCGCGGACTGTGCTCATGTCCATGGCATCAAGCTTTACCCTGCTGGAGCCACCACCAACTCTGCCTCCGGCGTCACTGCGTTAGGCCCGCTGTATCCGGTATTAGCCGTAATGGAGCGCCATGATGTGCCGCTGCTGGTTCACGGAGAGGTGACCGACCCCGACTGCGACATATTTGATCGGGAGAAGGCCTTCATCGACGCTTCTTTGATACCCATTAGGCGGGAATTCCCCGAGTTGCGTATTGTGTTTGAACACATCACGACAGAGGATGCGGTGCAATTTGTTTGTGATGCCGGGGAGCGAACGGCCGCGACGATTACCGCGCATCACCTTCTGTATAACCGCAATGACCTGCTGGTGGGAGGTATCAGACCGCACTTTTTTTGTTTGCCGGTACTAAAACGTGATCGGCATCAACGGGCACTGCGCGCCATCGTTGCTTCTGGCCATCCACGCTTTTTCCTTGGAACCGACTCTGCACCTCACGCAAAAGCGGATAAAGAGTCGAGTTGTGGCTGTGCTGGCTGCTACACCGCACATGCCGCCCTCGCGCTCTACGCAGAAGTGTTTGAAGAGGAGGGCGCGCTCGAGCATCTTGAGGCGTTTAGCAGCTTCCACGGCCCCGATTTTTACAAGCTGCCGCGCAATACGGGCTCCATCACATTGACTAAATCGCCCCAATCCGTGCCTGCTGACATCCCTCTCGGCGATACTCGCCTGGTGCCCATTCGGGCAGGCGACACTGTTAACTGGACGGTCACACGCCAAACCAATGTCTGACGCCCAGACCCCGCTGATGAGCGATCGCTTTCGCGGCTTTCTCCCGGTCGTCGTCGATATTGAGACGGGAGGGTTCAACTGTCAGACCGATGCGGTTCTGGAAATAGCGGTTACACTGCTGACGATGAACGCGCAGGGTGAACTCATTATCGAGGCCACTCACAGTCGCAATATTGAACCGTTCGAGGGGGCCAATTTAGACCCTGCCGCGCTGGAATTTACCGGTATCGACCCAGAGAATCCGCTGCGGGGCGCTGTCCCAGAAGCCATCGCGCTTGGAGAACTGTTCAGTGTTGTCAGACATGCGGTAAAGGGGAACCAATGTAACCGAGCGGTACTTGTTGGCCACAACGCGCACTTCGATGCCGGTTTTCTTAATGTAGCCACCGAGCGGGCAGGGCTAAAGCGCAACCCCTTTCATCCTTTTTCTTACTTCGACACCGCGACACTGGCGGGGCTGGCCTTTGGACACACTGTGCTGGCAAGAGCCTGCTCGCTTGCCGGGATTCCGTTTGACAATAATGAGGCGCACTCAGCGCGTTACGACGCAATCAAAACCGCAGAGTTATTTTGTCTGATCGTTAACCGTTGGCAGACGCTGGGGGGCTGGCCGTTAGCGGTGCCGACTGAGGACCACGAATAACACCGCCAGGGTAACATCCGGTAGCAGCGCCCCCCCGAAACGTAACCTTGCCTGATTTGATGGTGCAATCGTACCCGCTGGCCGTCTGCAACAAACGCCTCCCTCCAGCCGGCAAGTCAAACGCGACTGACGGCAGATTCAGTTGCACCGCGTCAAGATCAATGATGTTCAGATCCGCCAGATACCCGCTATCGAGCACACCCCTATCCATCAATCCGTACAGTCTCGCCGTATCGCGACATTGTCGTTTGATCGCATACTCTAGGGGCAGCCGGCCATGGCCTCGATCACGCACCCAATGCTGCAGCATGAAGGTGGTCGCGGCCGCATCGCAGATCGTGCCGCAATGGGCACCGCCATCAGATAATGAATTCACGCAATCATCCGAGTTCAGCGCGTTCTCGAGAAAATTCAGGTTGCCGTTAGCATAGTTAAGCAGAGGAAAATAAATCATGCCTGAGCCGCCCTCACGCATCATAAAATCATAGGCGTATTCCTCGGCTGCCACTTTTGCTCGACTCGCACACTGCTCGATCGATTGATCGGGGGTTGGCTCGTAATTAAAGCCAGGGCGCATCTCGAATTGCATGGCGAAAGCGCTTTCCATCAAATCGGCGATCAGTTGCAGATCACTGCCCGTGGGCTCCCCGCGTTCGCTCAGCAATTGCGCCCTGAAAGCGGGGTCACTGAGATATTGCCACTGCTCCTCCCAAGGCTTATCTGCAATCGATTTCCAACTTGCTCGCTGTGAAAAAGGATGAAAGGTCGCGCGCCAGCCAAGGATCAGCCCCGTTCCCCGCATAGAGATCTGTGCCACGATTCTTGCACCACGCGCGTTCTGGTCTCGCATCTGGCGCAGCTGTTCCGAAAATGCGAGGCCTTTGATGGGCGACTCTAGCGCGGTAAACGTTACCGGCGCACCCGTCTCCCGGCTCAAATCCCCCATCCACTCAAACTCATTCCATTCGGGGAGCAGATCACTCGCCATCTCAAATACCCCGTGTCCCGCGCGTTTGAGCGCACGACCAATGCCAAGAAGCTCTTCCTTGCTCGCGGTCGTGCCGGGCACCAACTCTCCATCGACGGATTTATGGAGCACGGTTCGGGACGTCGAGAACCCGAGCGCACCCGCATTGAGGCCTTCCTCAACAATCGCCGACATGCGGGCAATCTCGGTCTCCGTGGGGTCGGCGTCAGCGGCACCGCGCTCACCCATTACATAAGCACGAACCGCACCATGTGGCACCTGCGTCGCTACGTCGACGGTACGATCCAGCTTTTCCAAAGCATCCAAATACTCGGGAAAAGATTCCCAATCCCAGGTGATGCCTTCTGTCAGCGCACTACCCGGAATATCCTCTACACCCTCCATCAGACCCACCAGCCATTCCCGTCGGTCGGGGGCAGCAGGCGCGAAACCAACACCGCAATTGCCCATAACAACCGTCGTGACACCGTGCCACGAGGAGGGCGCCATCTCTGGATCCCAGGTGGCCTGGCCATCGTAATGGGTGTGAATATCAACAAACCCGGGAATCACAATGCGGCCCGCAGCATCGATCTCCTCATGGGCGGCGTCAGGCAGGTCTCCAACCGCGACAATGCGGTCGCCAACAATACCGATGTCCATTTGCCGACCCGGCGCACCGGTGCCATCAACCACAAAGCCTTGCGAAATTTTCAGGTCATAAACCATGAGTCAACGTCCATTTTTGAAATATCAAAGACCGAAATTGGTTGTGCGACACTAGGTCGGCGCCTCGCCGCTCATCTCTCTTAGCAGTGTATCGAGTTCCTCAAGCAGTTGCTGAAGCGAATCCGCGCCGAGAAGCGCATATTTGATCGACTCGCTCAGCGGTAACAGCTGCCCCAGCTGATACCCCACAGCCCACCCGTCTTCGAGGCTGACCGGTAGGTTCAACCGACTGACCTGAGGGTGCCTGATCAACCCCCCCAGCACATCGGCAAGACTCGCATACTGCTCAGGCAGAGGCGCACTCTCTTGCGGTGGCTGCAGCGACACCTTTGCCTTGATGAGACCGTCGGCCTCTCTCCATACAGATTCGACGGCAAATCGCTGGCGCCCCTCGATGGTGATACCCAACAAGCCATTGGGTAGTTGATCCCAATCAACGATCAACGCATGAGTCCCCATTTCGCTGACATTGGGCACATCGAGAGACCCTCCTGAAACTTCCGAACCCTGCTTGAGCAAGACCACGCCGAAGCCCTCGTTGTCGCGCATACACCGGGCAACGAGGTCGAGATAGCGCTGCTCAAAAATCTGCAGCGGTATTCGCGCTTGAGGCATCAACACAGAGGACAAGGGAAACAATGCTATTTCGGTCAACACGATGGCGCCGTCCTCAGTTCAAGATCCTGCAGGAGATCGAGCGCCTCCTCCCGCACCTGCCCACACACCGCCGTCTCAGGCATGAAAGCGGCGCAAACGGGCGGCCGGCGGGGGTCATTGAACAATAAACACGATGCGTCAGCCGACAAGTGTACGCAGGCGACGCCGGCGGGTTTGCCCCCGGGCATGCCCCAGAAAGGTTGCGAAATCGAAGGCGCGATACAGCAAGCTCCACAGTGAGCGCGGCACTGCACCTTTAGCGCCCGGGACCAAAAGGCCGAAAGATAAGAATGAGCTGGGGCAGTAACAAGAGAGCGCCGGCTACTGCGGCGATCATCGCCACCACGGTCAGAACACCAAAATACAAGCTGGGAGTAAAGTTGGACAGGGTCAGCATGGCGAAACCCACAACCACCGTCAAAGTCGTGTAGTACATCGCGCGACCGATACTGCCATGGCTGCGAAACATTGCTGCTTGGTAGTCCTGATCGATCGCCACCTCATCCCTGAATCGATGCAGGTAGTGAATACAGTCGTCGACCCCGATACCCACAACAATGGCAGCGATGGTGATGGTCATAATGTCGAGAGGAATTCCCGCTAGGCCCATCAACCCAAGCACCAGGCCCGCGGCAAGTATATTTGGCGCCAGCGCCAGCAAAGCGACCGATAACGAGCGAAAGAGGCCCCAAAACATCAACCCAATCGCAACAAACACTGCCCCCAAGGTCATGATCTGGGATTGGAACAGGCTCTGCAGCACGTTGTTATACAAGACCAGCAGCGAGGTGAATCGAACCCGGCTTTCGTCGAGCTCCGTCTCGACAAGGATCTGCTCGCGCAACTCTCGAAGGTAGGCATCGCGCCGCAACGATTCACTGGTTTCCATGACTCTAACGCTGATCCGCACTTCTTGATTCTCTGGTGAGTAAAAAGGCTCAATCAGCGACCGGTTGACATCATCCGGCAAGCTATTCTCGATCAACGCCAACTCCACTCCACCCAACTGCCCACCATATAAATCATCCATCACCGCAAACGCCGTGGACAACGAGAGCACTTTGCCTGACTCCTCTCTGGCTTCGACAATGGCGTGAACGTCATCAATCAACTGTCGTCCCGGCACCGTAAACCAATAGCCGGCCGTCGCCGTGTTCTCACTGTCGAAACTGAAGTCGATGCCGAAACCGTCATCCATGAAGTCATCGTCCTCATCCCAGCCACTATCCGGCCCCTGATCAGGCACCTCCGCCGGTATGGAATCAGGTTCTGGCGGGGCCAGCAAAATCACATCGAGAGGAATGGTGCCGCCGAGGCGGGCATCGAGTAGGCTCATACCCTGATAAATTTCGGTGTGCTCCTTGAAGTAATCGATGAACCTGTTTTCCACCTCCAGCGCGCGAATACCGGCTAGAGCGATGCCTGCAAGGAAGAGCGTGACAACCATAACCGCGGCACCGTGCTCCTTCACTACACCGGCAAACCTTTGCGTGAAAGAGGTGTCGGACGCAGCGGAGTGAGCCACTGCTGAATCAGGCAGCAGCACCATCAGGGCGGGTACCAGGGTAAACGCCGTGCAAAACCCCAGGACGATCCCCGTCGTCATCATCCATCCAAAATCGATAACGGGCTGCAGACCTGCGACTACCAGCGAGGCGAACGCAACAATCGTTGTCATAGCCGTATAGAGGCAAGGCACCAACATCAATCGGGCAGCATCGGCTGCCAGCGAAATCCGCGTTGCAGCGGGTTGCCGTCGATGCAGCTCACGATAACGCACCACGAGGTGGATAGAGAGCGACAGGGTCACGATGAGCAAAACAGCGACTGAATTGGACGATATGACAGTCATTCGCCAATCTGTTGCGGCAAGTACCCCCAGTAGGAAGCTGGCCGTGGTAGTGCAGGTAATCAGTGGGATGATCACCCATTTGAAATGTCGGAAAATCAACGCGAGAACAAGCGCCATGACCGATAGAATCGCCGTACCGAAAGTGACCAGATCCGAGCGCACAAATGCCATCATATCGGCGGCAATCATGGGTACACCGCCCACAAAAATGCTGGCATACGGCCTGAATCGCTCCGCAACCGCTCGCACTGCTTGCACCATGCGATCTCGCTCAGCGGCCAACTCAATGAGCGCTCGGTCGTAGTCGGCTTCTGTCTGCGCCAGTTGCTTCCGCTCGGACGCGGTGATCTCGCCGCGCAATGCGGCTGCTCGCAAAGATTCACGCGTCTCAAGCAGCGCCTCCGCCGCTTCGTTTTGCGCTATCACCACTTGCACGGCTGTAAGATCGCCTTCCTCGCTGACCAACAAGTTGCGATAAATGGGACTGGTCGTGAGCTCCGACAGCGCCAGCGTGCGATCCACTGCTGTATCGCGCAGTGTGGGCATGCTCTCTGCGCGCGCAAGATCGGTAAGGGTGAGGGGTGGACTCTCCAGCAAAGGCACGTCAAGCAGCGTGGTCACCTCTGCGACACCCTCAATACGTCCCAACTCCTCTACCATAGCCGTGAGTGGCTCGAGGGAATCCGCAGAAAGTAGTGGCGCGCCGGGCTCCCAAGTCAGTACCAAAAACTCGCTGCCTGCATACTTGGCCGACGACTCCCTGAAATAAGCCAGATCGGGGTCACCCTGGAGCAGCAGCGAATCAGAGGATGCGTCGAGTCTCAGGTTCGGCAGCTGCGAGAGAGAGAGCGCGAGTAGCAGTGCAATCACACCAACAATCCACCACGGCCCGCGCAGCAGCTGCCGGTAAAACGCATCAACCCTGTTCACTCGGGCAACTCCCCCCCTAAACGTTCAACAAGCCGACCATGCAAACCGTCGAACCCGCCATTACTCATGACCACAACATTGTCCCCCGGCGCCAGCACGTCGGCGGCGGCCTCGATGATCTGTTCCACTGACGAAAACACCCGCTGCCCGTTGTAACCCTCTACGGCATCCGCCAGGTCCCAGTTCAGTCCATCGGGCTGGTACCAAAAAACGTTGTCGGCCGCCTGAGCAGAGGGTGCCAACTGCTCTCGGTGCAGGCCCATGCGCATCGTATTCGAACGAGGTTCGATGATGGCAAGCAGCTTCCCTGCTGGCTGTGCGGCGCGGAGGGCCGCGAGCGTCGTCTCTATTGCGGTCGGGTGGTGGGCGAAATCGTCATAGACGGCGATGCCACCCGGTTCACCCAACAGCTCCAGCCGGCGCCTGATACCGGTAAATCGAGCCAAAGCCTCAACACACTGCGAAAAAGGCACGCCAACCTGCAGCGCAGCTGAGATAGCAGCCACGGCGTTCCACGCGTTGTGATCACCGACCAAAGACCATTTCAAACACCCTATCTCACCCTCTGGAGATTGAATCTCCAACTGATCGACCTGAGGCGACAGCGCGCGCCAGGAGCAGTTGGCGGTCGATGTTGGTAATTGCGACACCCCCTGCTGGGTGACCGTATGCACGGGAGTCCACACGCCCCGCGCCAAAACCCGGTCAATGGCACTGCCACCACCCCTGATGATGGCGCCCGTCGCCGGGACGCACCGCACTAAGTGGTGAAATTGGGTCTCAATCGCCGCGAGATCTGGGAAGATGTCTGCATGATCGTATTCCAAATTATTAATAATCAGCGTCCGTGGTCTGTAGTGGACGAATTTCGAGCGCTTGTCAAAAAAAGCCGAGTCGTACTCGTCAGCCTCGATAACAAAGTGCGCCCCTGAGCCGAGGCGAGCCGAAACGCCGAAGTTGGCCGGCACCCCCCCAATCAAGAAACCGGGATCCAGTGCGGCGTAATCAAGAATCCAAGCGAGCATGCTGGCAGTAGAGGTCTTGCCGTGTGTGCCGGATACCGCCAGCACCCAGCGACGCTTCAGTACATGGCGGGCCAACCACTCGGGCCCTGAGGTGTAGTCGATCCCCGCTGACAGCATCGCTTCCACCGCCGCGTTACCGCGGGATAGCGCATTGCCGACGATCACGCAGTCGGGCGCGGGTTCAAGTTGCGCTGGGTTGTAGCCGTCGTTGAGCGCGATGCCACTGTCGGCGAGCTGGGTGCTCATGGGCGGGTAAATGTGCTGATCCGCGCCCGTGACAGTGAAGCCACTGTCCTTGGCCAACAAAGCCAAGCCCCCCATGAAAGTGCCGCAAATACCGAGTATGTGAATATGATCGGACAAAAAGAACTCCCTCGCCTGCGGGAGATTAGCATGCGCACATTGCCATTGTGTGTCGTGCGGTCTACGGTATGACCCGAGATGTTTCCAACTGCGGTGTCGCGCAATGAGCAAACGCAATCTTTTCTACGCCCAGTCTGGTGGCGTGACTCCCGTGATCAATGCCTCAGCCGCAGCTGTGATACAGACGGCGAAACGCTACCCCGATCAGATCGGCAAAGTGCTGGCAGGGCAAAACGGTATCCTCGGCGCCCTGCAAGAAAACCTGATAGACACCTCTAAAGAGCGCTCCAGCGCTATCGAGGGTTTGATAAGCACGCCCGGAGGCGCCTTTGGCTCCTGTCGCTACAAACTCCGAAGCCTCTCCGAAAATCGCGCGGAATATGAGCGATTGATCGCCGTATTCAAGGCCCACAATATCGGCTATTTTCTCTACAACGGCGGCGGAGATTCTGCGGATACCTGTCTTAAGGTATCGCAGATAAGCGCCAGCATGGGGTTTCCCATTCAGGCCATCCACGTTCCCAAAACTATCGATAATGACCTGCCGCTGACTGATAACTGCCCGGGCTTCGGCTCAGTTGCCAAGTATGTCGCCATATCGACGCGCGAGGCGGCGCTGGACATTGCCTCAATGTGCGCCACCTCCACCAAGGTATTTATTCTGGAGGTCATGGGCCGCCATGCAGGTTGGATCGCCGGCGCCAGCGCGCTGGCGGCGAGCGAGCGCGGTGACGCACCGCATATTATTCTTTTCCCGGAGATTGCATTTGATCAGGACCGATTTCTGCAGCGGGTCTCGCACAGTGTTAAGCGCTATGGTTACTGCGTGATTGTCGCCTCCGAGGGCACCAGCACTGCGGAGGGGAAATTGCTTTCTGACCAGGGTGAGCGGGATGCTTTTGGCCACGCCCAGCTGGGCGGTCTGGCCCCCCTGCTCGCCAATATGGTGAGAGAAAGCCTCGGCTATAAGTATCACTGGGCGGTCGCCGATTATCTGCAGCGAGCCGCGCGTCATATCGCCAGTCAAACGGATGTTGATCAGGCTTTCGCAGCGGGCAAAGCGGCAGTAGAGCTGGCCTTAAGCGGCGCAAATGCGGTAATGCCGGCCATCAAACGGACATCGAATCGGCCATACCGCTGGGTCATCGATCAAGTGCCTCTCAGTCGCGTTGCCAATCGCGAAAAGAAGATGCCGCGGCGCTTCATCAGCAAAGATGGCTTTGGTATCACTCCGCAGGCGAGGGCGTATTTCGAGCCATTGATCGCAGGCGAGGCCTACCCCGAGTACCGCCTCGGCATGCCGCGCTACACTCGCCTCAAGCAACTGCTGGTTCCGAAGCGGTGTCCACCCTGGGAAGCGGCTTAAACACGCTTTTGGGAGCGAGAGAGGAGCTTGACGGTTTAACGGCAGGATGACTGCGTAGCTTTTTAAAGTTCACGACCCGGTGCTTATGCCAATACGAAACGCTTGAACAGCACGTCACCATGGTGCTCAAGTAACTCGAGCATTGCCAATACCTCATGGCAATTGCCTTCAGGGTCGGGCTCACCCCGCCACAGTGGCCAGCAAAGGTCCAGGCCAAGCCGCTGCTCTTTTTGCAATGTCGCCGCCACGGGACGGTAACTGATGTGCCAGGCTTCAGGCGCGACGCCACCACGGTCAATGTCGTACGGTTTATAGAAACCCTCTGCGTCGTCAGCATTGATAAGCTCATCCAACCAGCCGGTCATCTCTTCAAAAACGCCACCCTCCCCGTACTCGGACGGCTCGAGCGCCGGGCGGTAATTGGCGGGCGCCCCTGCGGCATCCCAAATGTCTACATCGGTGCCCCAATGGTGCCTTGAAGTGCCCGGCAGAGCAGAAAAGCGCAGAATCGCCTCAAGCCACTGCAGATCGCTCATATTTTCTTTCTGCAGCGTCACACCCCCGGTGCTTGTTACCGGACGCGCTCCCTTCCATTTCTCATTGAAAATAGTGGTTTGCCGGTCATAGTCTCTGAAGGCCGAAGCGACTCTCAGTTCAAACCCCGCGACTGCGGCCCGCCGCGTGAGCCGCTCAAAGGCACTGACAGTCTCCGGCTCGGCCAGAAAGCGTGTCTGCAAGGCAACAAGATGCCATGAGCGAATACCCAAGAGTAACGCGGCATTTTGCACAGCCCTCACTCCTCCATACTCACGAGACGCCGAGGATAAATGCCGCGGGTGCTGATGTCATTGAAAAGCGCATACACCTCGAGCCCATTTGCTAAGGCCCACGACAGATGCTCCGCGTAATCAGGATCAATCTGGCGAGCCGGCGATACGCGGCTGATACCGGTATGCATGACACAAAAAATGAGTAGAACCCGGTAACCCTGCTGCCTCGCCGCCACCAATTCAAGGAGGTGCTTTTTTGCCCGCACGCTAACCGCGTCAGGAAAAGCGCCCTCGCCCTCGCCCAAATGGAGTGATACGGCCTTTACCTCGACGAAAATGCCCTGCGCCGAATCAACAAAAAAGTCTGCGCGAGACCGAGCGCCCAGTGGCTGCTCGCGACGCCAGGTGGCTTCAATGGGCCACAAGGACGAGAAAAAACCTTGCTCGAGCGCTTCCGCCACGAGCCGGTTGGCGAGTGCGGAGTGGATACAGACCAAACCGGTATCGGTCTCGACCAGTTCCCAAGTCCAACTGAGTTTGCGGTGCGGACCGTTGTGAAACGATAGCCATACTCGCGCTCCGGCAGGTTGGCAGCCCGTCATTGCCCCGGTATTGGGACAATGGGCGCATATCAACTCATCGGTTGCCGAAAGCCGCACATCAGAAAGAAAGCGCTTGTAGCGCCTCAGCAGCACCCCTGCCGTAAGCTCCGGAAAATCCATTGATCCCGCCGTATCGTCCAACGCCTTGGATAATAAGGCCTCGGCACATCAAGGCGTTATCCCATCGAAAATCAGCGCTAGCACCGATCGTAGAGATCTGATAGTTTGCGTCGCCCAAAACGGGAACCGGCAGAGTCCGCCGTGCCAAGTAAAGAGGGAACCCATCACCATGGCCAGTCGAAAAAACGCCAGCACCAAGGCCAAAAAAGCACCCGCTAAAAAGAAAGTAGCGGCTAAAAAAGCACCCGCCAAAAAGAAAGTAGCGGCCAAAAAAGCACCCGCCAAAAAGAAAGTAGCGGCCAAAAAAGCACC
>Ga0181588_10001115_pt1 | contig 23907 bp, 17 predicted proteins | sample 071ome_26_FD_148607 | JGI IMG/M metagenome (GOLD analysis project Ga0181588, IMG submission 148607) | Coastal salt marsh microbial communities from the Groves Creek Marsh, Skidaway Island, Georgia - 071409BT metaG (spades assembly) | ecosystem: Environmental > Aquatic > Marine > Intertidal zone...
GCGGTGGAGCACAGTACGAGCGCGTCGAGGGACGGTGTCGGTACTAAAAAAAACCGACATAAACCCTACACTTGATGGGTGACACCAATGTAAAATACACGCGACCGACCGACCGACCGACTCGACCGACCTCGACCGACCGATCGCGTTCGATCGGGACGCACCGCACACACCGACCGAAGCACATCATCAGCATGTCCGCCATCGCCTCCTTCAGCACCGTCGCGGTCGCCGCGCCGACGACCGCGACGCGCTCCAACGTCGCCAAGAGGTACGCGCGCATTTTTATACGACGAAACCGACGCGAAACGGACGACGATGACGACGCGAAACGGACGACGACGACGACGACGCGAAACGGACGACGACTCGGCGGGAACGGCACGGATCGGGCGCGATCGACGCGGGGTTCCCTCCGAGTGGGTGGGTGTGTTCGTGACCGTTCGTGACTCAAGAAAAACTTGGAATGGGACGCCGGGTTCGACCGCGATTCGGATGGATGGATGGATGACGCGACGACGCGACGACGCGACGACGCCGATGGACGCCGATGGAACGAACGACGCGGTGAATTTCGTTCGGTTCCGTCGCGCGTCGTCCGCGCGTTTTCGTTCGTCGCGCACGTCGTGGGACGCGCGAGAAACCCCGCGCATCGGTCGATGGGCGGGGACTCGAGAAGCCCTATCCGTTTGAGGGGCTGAGGCTCGCCCTGGGTCGAATCCCCCGGGTCGCGGGGGAAAGGAAGGAGTGAACCGGCACGCCCGGGTCGATGCATAGTGACTGACGGTGGTGGTTCTTACGTTTTCGCTTTTGACCGCGCGCAGAGCTGCGCGATTCTCCGCGTCCAAGGCTGTCGCCGCGACGCCGGTGATCGGGTGCGTCGTCGCTTTCGAGCGTCGCGTCGTAGTCGACGGACGCGCGCGTTTGGATTGCTCGTCGCATCGCCTCGGCCGATTCGTTTCGCGACTGCGCGTGAAAAAATGGTGAACTCGTGACTGACTTTGTGTGCGCTTCTCGTCGTTTTCCATGAATGAATAGCTCCCGCAAGGTTGCGCGCAAGTCTGTCCGCGGCGGCGCCGTCAAGGTGAACGCCTCCATGGTTGAAGTCGCGCAAATCGCGAACCAGGGTGCGGAGATTGCGTCCATCGCGACCACGTGCTTCGCGATCACTCTCGTCGGCCTCGCGATCGGCTTCGTTCTCCTCAGAGTTGAAGGCAGCGTTGTCGGCGAAGAATAAACGGTTATTTTCGTCGAGCGATGGAAAGGTTTATTCGTATAAAGTTGGCGGGGCGTCGCGCCCGTCGGTAGTGATCTAGTCTCACCGGCGCGTGGGCCCCGCGCGGTGGTCTCGTCCGTTGAGACTTGATTTTAGGATGCATTTAAAACATATATCGGTATCATTCGGTAAACGAAAGCGCGCGCCCGCTCGTTTGTGAACATTCCGCGTCGTTTGTGTGTCGCTTCGACGCGAGACTCGTCCCAGTTCATCTTGTACCACTTCTTGCGCCACTTCAGTCGCCGTCGCGCGCGACTCGGCCGACATGGAGTCCGTGTGGTGTCACGATTGTAGCGCACGCGTGAACGTCGACCCGTCCGCGTTCGATTCCGGTCCAGAAGACGCGCGGTGTCCGTCGTGCGCGGGCGTTTTCCTCGAGCGAGCGGGTGCAGACTCAACCGGCAACCGAGGTGGAAACGCGGTGCTATCCGTCGTCTTCACCACTGGCTTTGGGGCTCCCACCGTCTCGCCGTTTGGTGACATTGACTTTACACAGTTTGACACGAGAAACTTTGACGCGCCGGCGGCTCCGGCGGTGGTGGAGGCGTTGGAGACGGTGGAGGTGGACGAGACGACGAGCGAAGCGACGTGCTCGGTGTGCCTGTGCGACTTTGAAACCGGGACGAGCGTGAAGAGGATACCAGAGTGTAAACACGTATTCCATGAGAATTGTTTGGGGGATTGGCTCAAACTGGTGCGTCGCGACGTCGCGATCGGGCAGAATGTTCCCAGACTGACGAGAGTTATTTTTGGCCTCGGCGCAGAGAGATACGTGTCCAGTTTGTCGCGTCAAGCTAGAGCCTCCCAAGGCGTCTTGAAGACGTCTCGCTGATGGCTGTGAGACATAGATTTTAGTATGGTTGATGTAGTAGCGCTCGCGCTCGCGGTAGAGGATAGAGAGGGCTTGATGTATTTTGTAAGAAAGATGAAACGTGTGAAACTGAACTGAACGCCTCTGCGTCTCGATTACAACCGTTACGACGCTCATCCGCTTATCTGGATGAGCGCACGCAACCCCTCTACTATGGGTAGAATACGCTAAAGATTCATCAAGTCAACGAACTCGCTTACTTGGCCTCCTTGGCCGCTTGGAGCTTGAGCACCTTCTGCAAAGCGCCGAAGAAACACGCAAAGAGAGCAAAGGCTTCGTCAGTCCCCTCGTTCCGTCGTCGAGTTTACGCGGTCGATCACGGCGATATCGGCACTACGACCGCGAAATAACGAGTATCGAGATCAATCTGCTCAGAGAAGAGCGTACGCACCTTGACAATCTTTTGCTCCTCGACGAGGAACGCGCGCATGACGCGTTCGCGAACCGCCCCAGCGGACAAAACCCCACCGTACGCACGAGAAACGCTCTTCTTGTTCTTGGCCAAGGTCTTGCGTCTGTAGTGCGAGGAAGCTTGGCGCGGAACCTATCGATCGCGTTGAAAAGATGATCACCGTCAGTTTCAAGTCTCTCTCGATCCCATGGTCGCGTCGCGTCGACGATCGAGCGCGCAGATTCCTAATCACGCGTGCTCGGACAAAGCCCTAACCCGTAGATTCATGGATTCCGCGATCGAGCTCAAACACGTACCCCGTGGATGCGACCGTTGTCACCAGCCGGCGTTTGCGCGCCCTTGGTGGTCTTCTTCACGTAGCTGATCCCGAGTCCGCCACCCGGAAGGCGCTTCTTCATGATCTTGTTGCTGCGCGTGTTGTACGCATGTCTGCGCGTGTGCGAAAGCGTGCGATGCGAGGTCAGTCTCGAGTCTCTTTTACGGCGGCGGGCGACGCCGGAACGCGACGCGCGAAGTGTGCAGGTCACGCCAATGATTTACGAGCGTCGTACGCACCGTCTCTTGTAGGTGACGCGCGGAGCCATCTTTACGTGCGTGCGTTAGAAAGGCGGATGCTGGCGCTCGGCGCCCAGAGAAAAGTCGTCCAAGTTGGGCGAGTTGGACGTGAACATGTTTTAGTCTGTTTGCCCATATGATACCGCGAGCCACACGCGCTGTCCTGATTGCCCATAGAGAAAAATTTCGCCGCGCGCTCCAGCCTTCGGGAGAGTACAAGCGAACGACGGTCGATGCGATGCGACGGAATGTCTATAAATCTTAATGCGTCTAGATGAAATACAATGTGCCTACGACTGAGCGCGCTTGAACTATACGCCGTGCGTCATGGTTGGGGACAGTGGGCGTAACGCGACGACGTGGTCGGTCTCAGCCAAAGTTTGATAGAGTCCGCCGTCGCCGTGAGGACGCCCTCGTCGGTAAAACGAACGGCGGTGACTGGCTGCGTGTGCAGTTTGTGAGTCATAATGGGTACGATGCGCTGCACTTCGTCTCTTCGCGCGGAGCAAGCGACTTGGGCGTCCGGTCCCGCGAAAGACGCTCGGCGGCCGTGGCGAGTGGATGAAATCGATAATCTCGCGGCTTGCTCTTCGATGGCTGGAGCTTCCTCCTCGTCGTCTGGGAGGATGAGATCCCACAGCGCGACTCTGCAGTCCTCTCCGACCGAGGCGAAGCGCAGAAAGTTACTTCTGTCGCGCATGAGCCTCTCGTCGACGAAAATGTCTGTGATCCAACTGCGGTGTCCTCCGCATCCCCACGCCAAGACTTCGCGTTCGTAGAAGCCCCAAATCTCCACCATGTCGCTCTCGCCGCCGGCGATGATGTATCTGCCGCAGGGCGTCCACGCCACGGCGTTAAACCCGCCGTAGTAAGACTTGAATCCAGAGATGACGGTTGGCTTGGCGGCGCCCACGAAGAGCACCCGGCACATCCCGGCGCCGTTTACCACGGCCAGGTGATCTCCATCCGGCGAAAACTCTGCAGCGTTGAGAGAACTTTCACCAAAATGCCATCTCGCGCGAGGATTTGACGATGGATCCCCCGCATTGGCGACGCTGAGCGCGGATCTATCCAACAAGGGTTCAATCTTCGCAGAGGGACCGTCGCTCGCGGAATCGTAAATGTACAAACTTCCATCGGCGTGCGCCGAAATGCAATCAAAACCCATCGCCTGACTCTCCCGCGGCACCCATCGTAGAGCTGTGACTCTAGATTTACACACCCCCGCTCCATCCGCGTTCCACCTCGAGCACGCTACGGCCTTCTTCGTCTTTTCGGCGACGTTTTTCTCCAAATCCATCGCGACCACCTCGCCGTTGGCTAGCCCGACCAAAATATCGTACCGATCCGTTCGCCCGTCCCGAACGCTCAACGCAGTCACCGCCACGCCGTTAAAACCAATCTTCCCGATCGGTTTACACTCTGTCGACGCGTTGTACTCTAACACGTGCGCTCCGTCTCCTGCGTTAAACGTCACGTGTTTCCACCCGCTTCGCGTTCGTCCCGTCTCGATCCGTCGTCTGTTTCTCGAATCGTACCCTGCGACGCGCGTGGACCCGTACCCAGACCCACGCGACATGACGAACGACGCGCTCTTCGTCGTCCACGTCTTTCCGAGGTTGTACCGCCCCTCGGGTGTCTTGAAACAGTCTCGAGTCTCCCTCGCTCTCGCGAGCTCTCGGTCTCTCGCGAACCCGCTCGTGGACGTCGCGTCGTCGTCGTCGAGGATTTCGTCCGCGGGCGACGCGTTCGGGACGTCGAGGATGAGGGTTTGGACGCGCTCGGGGGGCGCCGCCGCCGCCGCCGTCGTCGTCGACATGGTTACGCTGCGTTGAGAAGTGAGGAACGGTTGCTCGACAAAACATCCACCCGTAGTGCGCGACGCGGCGTCGAGGATAGACCCGGCGTCGGTTCGCGTCGGGACACGTCGCGAGGCTTAAATGCCAGCGACGCGGTCGACAGTGCGCGGGACCCGGTCGACGGGGCGACGAGAGACGAAGGAAGATGGGAGTGTTGCAAAGGTTGCGTTGGCAGAGGTTGTTGTTGAGGACGACGGCGACGCGGCGTCGACGAGTGAAGAAGTCGAAGACGACGAAGAAGAGGAAGAAGAAGAATCGGACGATGACGATGCCGTCGATGTATTGGAGAACGAACGCGGCGATGGACGCGCGAGTGGACGCGGGAAGAGAAGAACCGCGGCGGTCGAGCTGAGCGGCGCGAACCGGTCGGGATCGAGAGCGCCCCGAAAGAAGACGAGACCGGCGAACGAGGACGAGATGGAGCACGCGTACGACGCACTGGACGCTAAAGCCCGTGGCTTCTTCACCGCGAGGGATTTGAGGCGCGTGGCGGATGCGAATGGATTCCCGGATTGGAGGGACGACGACGTGCGCGCCATGCTCGCGTTGTTCAAACCAGAAAATGTGCGAAACGCCATGGACGCGAACGATCCATCGCTGTATAGAATGACGAGAGAAGAATTTGAAGACGTCGTGCGGCGTTCTGGAGCGCGCGTCACGCGTTGATTTAGCCGTTTGTAACATGATATTGTAGAGTGGAACGCACAGCCAGCCGACGCGGATAGCGCGACTGGCGCATCACAGAGCGACTCGTCGAGTCGCGACCGCACACTTGAACCATGTTTGCCGCGCGTCAACACGGTCGCAAAGCGATCCTCGAGATCGTGATTGCCTTCCTATGCCTCGCATCGGTCGCCTCCGTCGCGTCGGCGGCGCGCTTATCCGGAGCGATGCACGATCGGGGTTCAAACTCCCTGTCCTCGCTTGGCGGCGATGACTTCTCCGAGGGCGACGGTGGGTTCAACGACGGCTTCGTATCTTCCCTGGGTATGGTTCTCGTCTCCGAGTTGGGTGACGAAACCTTCATCATCGCCGCCATCATGGCGATGAGAAACTCGCGAAGCATCGTCCTCGCGGGAGGTTTAGCTGCGCTCACGATCATGACGGTGCTGTCCGTCATGCTCGGACTTGTGGTGCCCCAGTTGATTAGTAAGGAGACTGTGAGTAAGGCGGCATTCGTGTTGTACACATTTTTTGGTTGTCGGCTCATGTACATTGCGTACAAGTCGGGAGGCGCCTCGTCCATGTCTGGCGAGGTTGAGGAAGTTGAGGAAAAATTGGAAAAAGGTAACGCAGTGAGTAGTCGCAATCGCTTGACGCGAATCTTGGCCAAGATTTGCACACCGGTATTCATCGAGGCGTTTGTGTTGATCTTTTTGGCGGAGTGGGGTGACAGAAGCCAGATTACGACCATCGCTCTCGCCACGCATAAAAATCCGTACGGCGTCGCCATTGGCGGTGTCCTTGGGCACTGCTTCTGCACGTCTCTCGCCGTCATGGGTGGTAGAATTGTCGCGTTGAAGATTTCCCCGAGAACTGTGTCGTTCGTCGGGGGCATCCTCTTCTTTGGATTTGCGTTACACGCGCTGTTTTACGGCGCGCCAGGTACAGAGAACATGTGACGACGCGAAGAGGAAAAGAATCTTGCCGCGCGTCCCGTGTAATAAGCAATACGAAAATAGATGGATATTGATGATAAAGCGGCTCTAAACTGCGGCGCGTTCACTTAAAATACTACGACGTATCGATTCACGCGCGATCGCGCTCATCCTTGTTCTTTTGCATTTCTTCGATGAAACGCTCAATGGCGTTCACCATTTCCATGTTCACCTCATACTCATCCTTGAGTTCCGGGGTCGCATCCGGCTTTTCGTATTCCTCCTTGAGAATAGCCACCGTAATTTCAAACTCCTCCTTCGTGAACAACAACGCCGCCTCCGCGACGGCAGCCGTCGCCAACAAACTTTGACGCTTGAGTTGCGGCGGCAAATCGTGAAACTTTTGATACGCGTTTCCAATTCTCCCCCAATCCCCATCAATCATGCTCTCCGCAAGAATCCTCAAGTGCACGTCGATGATCGTGCTACACGTCGTCAAATCCCCCTCGTACACTTGCGTGTACACCTCCACCACGCTCAGTTCATTCACCGCTTCGTACGTTGTTCTCGCGCCCAAGAGCGCGCACGCCTTGAACCGCGCGTTGACGCTCGCGTCCCCCGCGTGCGTCGCGCACGCCGCAATCAGCTTACTCTCCAGCGCCGTCCACCCGACCACGTCATCGTGTTCGATCACTCTCGCCGGGGCGTCCGGGAACTGTCGAAGCGACGCCGATCCGGACGACGCGGCGTCGAGATCGACCGTCTCAACGAAAGAGGCATTCGTCGCGTTTCTGGCGGCGACTCGACCGCGCATCATCGTCTTCGTCTTCGTCGTCGCGCGACGGTTCGCGACGATGTTGGGCGCGGCGAGAGCGGATCGCGCGGCGGCGGACGCGGACATTCGTTCAACCGAGCAGCACGGTGGGTCGATGCGGGCGACGCGAGGCGCGGTGTGACGCCGGCGCGAGTGTGCGTGAAAAAGTGGATAGCGTTCGTGACGTCATGCGTCATGGTTGACTACCGGCGCGCGTTTAGATGGATGGATTGGAAGGATGACGACGACGAAGGAAGAGGGTGCGGCGGTAAACTATGATGTTTTGGTGGTGCTGCTGCTACAACCGACCGACGCGCGGTGGAAAATCTATCGTCGTCGACGGGATGGATGGGACGCGTTCGTTGGCTCCAGACGTCCGTCTCATCGGCCGGCGCCGTATTTGGGCTTCCAGACGTCTTCAAACCAAGCTCTCGTCTTTGCCCACGCCTCGTCTGGGGTGTATATCGGCTCGTACCCGAGATCTTTCTTCGCGGCTTCGATGTTAAACCAACGGTTGATGAGAAGCATGCGAACGCTAAAGGGTGTGAGTTTGAACTTTTTGCCGAGGACGTAACCGACGGCGTCGCACGCGTACGCCAGTGGCATCATAAAAGTCCAACCTGGGAGTTTAAACTTTTTACGAAGGGACGGGTAGCCGAGATCGACGAACGCCTTGTCAAGAAAATCCCATAATTTCACCGGTTCGCCATCGGTGCAAATATAAAACTTTTTCAACGCCGGGGAGCCGGGGTAGAGCGCGCGTTCGCCCAAAATCAACCCGTGGCAATAGTTGTCGACGTAACACACGCTGATGACGTTTTCACCATTTCCAAATATTCTCAACCGCTTGGCGTTGATCAAAAAGTTGTGCAAAAACAACATATCCCTCGGACCGTACACTTGATGCGGCGCCACGGCGACGGAGAAGAAATTTACGCCGTCGCACGCGTCCATCATCGCTCGCTCGCCCGCCGCCTTGCTCTCGGCGTACTCTTGCAAATACGTCTTTGGGAAATCCAACTCACTCTCACGCTTGCCGTTGATGTCTCCACCATCGAACCGCGTCGACGGCGATGAACTCATCACGCACTTTTTAATCCCGTGCTTCTTACACGCGGCGATCACGTTGAGCGTGCCCACTCGGTTGACGGCGTCGTACGCGTCGCGCTTGTGATACGGACCCACGAGCGCGGCGATGTGCCACACGCACTCCGCACCCTCGAGTGCGGCGTCAACGTCAGACTGCTTGGTGAGATCGCCCTGAAACCACACGATTCGGTCGTCGTCCGCCGCGTCAGAGGGTTTCGGCGCGATATCAAAGGCAACGACGCGTTCCGCGCCTCGCTCGACGAGCATCTCGACGAGACGTCGACCGACGAAACCCATACCGCCGGTGACGGCGCATCGTTTCGGGACGGGCGGGAACGACGACGAGGGAGGCCCCGTGGGCTGGGCTTTCTTCTTCGTCGGCATCGGACGCGGCGGTCGGGCGGCGGCGACGCGGACTGAGGGAGTGGAAGGATGATTGTTTGGATCATCTTGCGAACAGAGCGAGCGAGCGGCGACTCGCGGTGATGCTGAAAATGTACGTACAGTGTGTTACATGGCTGCTATGCGAGACGAATGATACCATTCATGGAGATTTCTAGTAAACCACCCGACGTCGTCTCGTCGCTAATTAATCAATCCAATCCATCCATCCATTCGTTCGTTCCGTTTCGAGCTCGAACGGGAAAAACAAATCACTCCTCGCGCGAGGCTTCGAAATCCACCACCTCGCGCGCGTCCCCCATTGCCTTCTTCGCCTCTTTGAGCCGTTGTTTCAACTCGAGCGCGAAGACACTCTTTAAATCTTGATCGCGGGTGTTTAAAATGTACTCATCCAATCCCCCGGCCTTATCCATGCACCGAAGCGCGTGCGTCGTGACGCGCATCGGTATCATTTCATTCAACACTTCGCTAAACACGCGCTTCTTTTGTGCGTTCGGAAGCCACGATCGTCTCGTTCTGCGGTTCGCGGTGAAGAAAGTCAAACTCGTTAGCCGGTGTCCGTAGGATTCGCGATCGCCATCGTGGTCGTCGTCGTAGTAGTAGTAAAAGGAGCGCGCGTGCGTACGTACTTGTTTCCACCATCCTCGCTGACTTTGTTCCCGAAACGAATGTGTTTACCGGCAAAGACGCCACGACGCGCTTTGCCTTGCACGACGCGACGAAGCGACCGCGCGACCGCGGGTGCGAGAGGCGGCAGCGTCATTCCGTGTCGTCGGTGTGCGACGGATGTGACGGATACGCGCGCGAATATTTGAGGTTTTGGACTGAACTGAGGGTTTGGAAGAGCAAAGGTTGGGAGACGCTCGGATGGATTGGATATACCGCGGCGCGACGAGCGCGAGGGTGGGTGATGTTTTTACATTTGTTCTATGCGCATCGGTACTAAAAAATTACCGTTTCGTGTGTGCGTTTCGGTTTAACCGATTGAGCGTCGAGAACGTACTCGACGACACTACATCTTCGTCGCCGTCGGCTCTGGCAATGCATCAACTGAAACTGTCACAAGGAGACCCCGGCGGCGGAAAGGCGTGGCGGAAGGCGCATTGGTCGTTGTTCCAGCAGTGTCCGAGACGCATCCAGTATTTACAGTAGAACTGGTCGTCGCGACGCGGGGGTCGGTATTCCTTGACAATGTACTTGTCCAGGCACTTGCGCGGACCGCCGCCAAACCGAGGCGCCGAAGACGCGTCGGCGAAAAGAGATGGCACGTCGTCGAATTGGGTGTTGTCATCGCTCAGATCTTCGCGAACTTGTCGAGATCCCTTATTTTCAGACGAAAACTGCGCGTCAGAGACTCGATGTTGCTGCTGCATAGCGACTCCACGCGGATCGGTGCCCATCGTCGCCACGACGGGCGGCGGAGGCACATTCATCAACTTGCCCTTGACGGATCTGTTGAGCGGTGTTTCGTCTACGGCTGTGCGCTTCTTTGACTTTGATAGTGGTGGTTGTTGTTTCTGCTGCTGTTTCTGCTGCTGCTGCTGTTTCTGCTGCTGCTTGGCTCTCCTGCCTTGATTATCCATGTGAGTCGCCGACTTGACGTGTAAATTCCACATGTTCTCAAGGTGCGCTTTGCTTTTGCCAGCCAACTCCACGTTGCAGATGCGACACGTCTTCATGTGCGTCCATGGGCGTTCAGTCTTGGCTGGCTTCCCGTTCGTCCCGTTTCCAGCGCCGAGTCGCTCGAAAACGGATATTTGTTGGGTTTCGCTCGTTTTCGATTGCTGTGGCGGAACCGTGATTTTTGTATCCATGGGTTTCATATTGTGTGCGATATATTGGTCAACTCCGGCAAGAAGCGCGTCAGCCTGTGTTTTGCTGATGTCTTTTGGGAAAATCATACCGCTTCGCGTGAGGCGACGGATTTGATCTGTGGTGGCTCTTTCGACGACTCGAGCGGGCCCAGACGATGGAGCGCAAATTGTGCCGTACAGGGAAAGAAATGACGCCTGGTCCGGAAGTGCCGTTTCCACATCCTGGCTTAGGTACGTTCGAACCTTGTTAATCTTGAAGTCGTCTCTCGCGTGGAACGCTTCGCAGACGAGTGCGATGGCGAGTCGAGCGCGCTTCATTGGATGATCCATCGAGCCCTCCTTGGCGGCGTTTTCCTGGTACATGGTGCGAACATCCGTCATCAGCTTCGAAGGAAGCGCCCGCTGAATGAACGCGTCGACGGCTTTATGTTCATAAAGAAAGTCGCATAAACCCCGAAGCGCTCTCCAAAGATACTGAGCGTCGGTCGATTCATCGTCGCACGCCATGGTCGACAGCTCCTTGGTGACGTCTAGAGAAACCTTCTTCATCGTCTTCATGATACGCGTCGTGTGCATGGTTGCCTTGGTGTCCAACTCAGATATCTTCAAAAGACTATTTACGAGCTCTTTACCCGCCATAGGCTTATCCTCCGAGGTAGTTGTCGACCGCGACGCGTCCCGAACCATTCCGATGGTTTGTTTGAGCGCCTTCAGACACAAAAACGCAATCATCGCGTCGTCATCATCGATCATCGGCATCACATCTCCTTCGCACACCTTGAACGCAGTATCGATATCTCGCACGATGTCTTCCGGAAGGGTTTTCACGATCTCTTCGTTCTCTCGGCACTTGATCGTCGCGTTTCGCGCGTGTCTCGCCAACGCCTCGATCGTCGTAGACGGTTCCTCCGCCGCCATCTCCGCGTCCATCTTGAACCGATCTGGCAAGTTCCCGTACACTTCATCCAACGCATCCATCGCTCGTCGCACCGCCCCTTCGCTCTCACGTCGCGTTTCCTCGCCGAGCGCGTCGTACACCCCGGTCAACGCCCCCAGCAGACTCTTCATCTTCTCGCCGAGCGGGCTTTCGGCGTCGGCCCCGCGCACACGCCGCTTCCCCCATTCCGCGCGCGCGCGCGCGCTCGCCGCCGCGTCCCCCGCGGGTTTACCCATCGCCCTCCGTCGTTCGTTCGCGCGCGCGTTTACGTCGTCATCGGCGAGTTAACCCACAGACGTCGAGTCAACCCACAGACGTCCCGTGCTCGCGACGGTTCGTCGCCAATCCGTCCGACCGTCCGACCGTCCGAATCCCAGTCCGACCGTCCGAATCCGAATCCGAATCCAACCTCGATTCTTCATCTCGATTCTTCATCTCGACGAGTCGTGACCCTTCAAATACCGAGAGACGCGTTGGATTTTTCATGCACTCCCGCCACGAGCGAGCGACGGACGACGTTTTTCGACGGACGCTCTGTGTTAGGTTAGATTTCTTGATTCGTCACTCGTCGTGGGGTTTATAGTACAAACGCGGTGCGGGTCGCGATCGTTTTTGGTTTCGTCTCTCTCGCTCGGAAAAAGCGATCGCGCGCGGGCGAGAAAAAGCGAAAAAGTGCTGACGCGGCGAGAGACTGGACGGCACCGCGACGGCACCGCGACGGCACCGCGCGACGCGACGCGACGCGACGAGCGAGAGCGCGACGGGAGGTCTCTTTGCGAACCGATAAATCCTCTCCATGATGGTGGAGAACGCGTTTCGGCGGGGCGCCGAATCGACGATCACGACGACGACGAGGACGGCGCACGAGCGCCGGGAGCAACACCGGGCGACGTGCTCGGCGTCGCCGATGGACGACCGATCGCCGCTGGCGAGCCCGTCGAGGGTGGTGACGGGATTCGCCGCGTCCGCGGCGTCGAGTTACGACGGCGGTGGTGGTGGTGGCGGTGGCCTCGGCGTCGTCGTCTCCGGGGCGCCGGCGTCGCCGCCGGCGTCGCCGCCGCTCGCGTCGCCTCGCGCGCGCGCGGTCGCGAGAGCGCTCCTGGGTGAAGCGCTCGACGCGGATGCGAAGACGCGGTCTGACGGCGGTCGCGGCGGCGAGGCGAAGGGTGCGGACGGACGGATGGACGACAGCGTGAAGAGCGATGGGAGCGCGCTCGCCGATCGCTTGTGCGACGATCTCGACGACGACGACGTCGGTGGGCGACCGCGGTCGCGCGTCTCGGGGTGTGACCCGCACGAGGACGACGAACGACACGGCCTCGTCGTCGCGGACGGTGGAGGATTCGCTCGATCGTCACCGATTGACATTCCGACGTGGGATCGGAAGCCGGCGCATTGGAAGACGTGCGTGTGACTTTTATTTCGTTTTGTTTTTCGCAACGCGGGCGCGGTGCGCGCGTCGCTCGTTCGGCGCCGAACGCGCGTTCGGTCGGTCGGTCGGTCGCTCGATTCGGTCTCGCGGGCGCCGTGCGCGATGGAGGTTGGTTGGTGTCGGGTTCCCGGAAAATGTATCACTGTTTGTGCATACGTAATCCATCCACGACTCACTCTCACTTCCGGGTTTTTGCTTTTTTTTTGTCACGTCGCTTTTTCACGACTTTAATCGACGACCGAGACTGACTTCGGTGTCTTTTGACTTTGGATTCGCGTTTAGGATGCCCCGCAGAGTGCCGTACGCGTCGGGAGGCGACGCGAGACGACGGTGAATGATTTTGATTTATGACGTACTCGCACATTCTGCGTGTGCGTTAATTAAGAACACCGAGATTTCTTCCCGGCGTTCAACTTTGACTTGTTTTTTCTTTTCGACGCCCGAGGCGCGAATGAATACCCGAAGAGAAGTGTACCATGAATCGCTCTCGAGGCGTGCTCTCGAGGCGAATGTAGAATATCAACACGCGTATAATACATGTACCGGTACGAGTACTTAGCACTTGATTTTTGTCAATACCATCGCAGTAATATCGCGAAAGAAGTAGTCTGCTCATCCGCTCAACGCGCTCGTTTGTTTTACTTTACAAATTATCATTGTCGGCTAGTGAGATGTGCTATGGGACCGTGCGAGCGAGTAAGGGACCGACGCGTTCGCGGAACAAGTCGCTGAGCGCATTGGTCACTTCGGTTTGCTTGCTACCGCGACGGATGAGCGCCACGAGGAGCGGGTACGTGGTTGAAATGTTGGACTGGAAGCTCGCCTCGCTGAGCGTGCGCGCCGCTTCGAGAGCGTCGACGACAACTTGCGCCGAGGCTTGCGCATCCTCTCTGATGTCTGCGTCTGTGATGATTTCGGTCGTATGTATGTAGTTTTCGAGCGCAGCGTTCACTATTCGCACGAGCTGCGCGGATCTCTCCTCAGTCGCCGCTTGGAGGGTGGCCAACGTTCTCAGCGCGAGCGCCGAGGCGCTCACTTCGACTGCAAGCACGAGTGGCTTGGCTTCCCGAGCGAGCTGCGTCAAATCACTGGCGCGTTCTCTGAACGCTCGTCCAGCCCGCGCAGCCTTGGCGTGCACCTCCTCCAAGACGTCCAACAAGACGTAAATGGTGTCGACATTGCTCGTCTCGCGGGACTCGATGACCTGCGTGGAGAGGTCGCACGCCGCTGAAACGAGCAAAAGTTGCGTCTTAATCCTGACGAGCGATGCGTTCGCCGTGGACTTGTTTGCCTCATCAATTTCACTCGTCGTCAGCAAATCGTAATCTGGAGTCGTCAAGCTGAACGCCTTTCTGAGCGTCTGCATGCACTGCTGCCACTCTTTTGGCTGCATCAAGGGCGCGCCGTTGATAAGCAAACGCTTGAACGCCACCACGCCGCACGCGGCGAGTTGCTCGTGCGAGCGCGTCGACAAACCGCAAATAAGTTCCAGCAACGACGGCATGATGTCAGCCTCGACGATTGCCTCGTGAAACTGAACCGCGAGATCCACCACCAGTTCTAAGCAACGTGTGCACGCTCCATACAACCAGTCGTCGATATCCGCAGCAGAGACTTCGTAGTCCTCCCCGTCGCCTCTGATGGCTGAAGGCGCGATATCTGCTCGAACGTGATCAAAGATGGGGAATAGAATGCGACTGTACACGCGAGACCAGAAACCAGGGGCGAAAGATCCACCGTGAAACTTGAGCGTGTCAAAGAGAACCTCGAGTGCCGAAGTGCGAATCTCAGATCTCGGATCAAAGGTGAGCTCTGAGAGACCGGCGAGCAATGGGAACCAAAAGTACGTGTGCGCTTCCGCATCCGTAAAACACGTCGTCGTTGTCGCCGCCTTACTCGGCGTCACGTCAACGATTCCATCGGCGAGTTGCTTCTCGGTAGCTGCAGTCTCCTCCAAGTCGCCGAGCGCGCCCTCTGCGAGCTTCAACGCGCAAAATCGCAAAAACGCGAGCGCGTTGAGACAAACTTCAGAGCCAGCTTCAGAGTTTGTAAAGGCGACGAGACAGTTGACGCAATCTGTAAATGCGACGGTGTCGGTTTCGATGATATAGTGGAAATGTTCGCGAATGATGCGCTCAATGGTCTGGAACGCCAAGGAGACAACCTGAGGACTTTCATCCGCCGCCGCCGCGGTAAACACCATGAACATGGACTTCCAACCAGACTTGATGTGCGCCACGCGCGCTTGGACCATTTGCGACACGCAGCGTATGATCAGCTCTCGAATTTCTACAGCTGGTGAATGGCGCATAACCACGACAAAGGGTCGGAGGAATTCGTTTTGGAACGAATAGTTGGCCAGTTCGGTGCGACTCAAAAACTTCATCGCAAGCTGCCTGAGAGAATCAACCACAGTCATCGAGACTTGCAAGTTTGGTGAACATCCGACTTGAACGAAGAAATCACTCAACACTTGCCACACTTTCGCCCAGATGAATCTAATTCTATCCATGTTGAAAGAGGCCACCTCGACAATCTTGCCGAGCGCGTACACACGCGGATATTTCGCAGACGTTTCCTCCTCCGCGAGAGCGCACAAGCTGCGGACGAATTCGACGATGGCATCCCCGCTCAGATTGACGCTGGCGTGGAATAGATGCGCAATTTCATCGGGATGAAGCTGCTCCAAGATCATTCGATCGGGTGGAACCAGGTCCCCCTTGTCTTCAAACTCGGGCTTTGCGCTACTTGTCGGATTGTCGACATTCGCCTCATCCCCACGAGCGATGAGCGGTGGTCTAGTTTCGCTCTTTTGAGACATTGATGTCCGCCTGAACAGACGAGGGCGCGCCTGCGCGCTGTTTCCTTGTTCAGTCTGCTCCTCCAAGAAGAGCGAGCTGTCATTGAAACCGCTCGCCAAGGCGTAGAGATGCTCGTACCTGCTGACGCAAGCCAACACCCTTGTCCACGCATCCCCCAAGTCGTTTCCGTTTTCGATTGCGACCCGCACGAGGGTTTTCAATGCAAAGACGTGTTTCGATCGCATCCGAGTCGGCTGATGCAGGTACGTCAACTTTGTCAGAGGTTGCAAAAACGCGTCTCTCGTTTCGTACATGCCAAGACTGGATGAGAGACTGATGACCCGCCTGAAGCACTCCATGCAGTTTGCGACAACCGTGACGCTCTCGCTCTCTTCAAAGCTCGCGCTCAGCACGGATAGGATTGGGTTCCAAATAAGTTCTAACATGGGTTTGATGCAGCCAGGCTCGGTGTATGTAAGGAATCCCGCCGTCTTTGCGGCGCGACTGCGCACCTCGTCGATGAGTTCAGAAGCGTCAATATGCACGGCCTCCTCCTCACGTTTTCCAGACATGAGCGAGAAGAGGACATCCATGCCCAAACGAGCGGAAAAGTTGTTCTTGTTGTCCTTCTTTTCCGTCGCACTCAGCGCCGCTTCTGCTGTCTCTTTCAACTTGATTTCGTTGTTGACGATGCGATCGTAAAGCTCTTCCAGCGTCTCTTTCGGCAAGTCTTGACCATCGTCGATACCTCTATTGTTCCGGATGAAGCCCTCTTTCGTCATTTTATTCTTGACTTGAGGATTGTGGGCGTCTGTGTTCAACATGATTACAGAAAACGCCAATACATATGCCGTATCTGCGCTCTTGTAGACAGTGGGATTGTGCTTGTGGTAGCGTTCCGCAAACTTCTCCATCAGACGATCAATCTTCTGCGATTCTCCGGGAAGACGGAATCCTTCCAAGAACTTGCGAATCGCATCATCCAAGGTGAGCGACGCAAAGTCCATGGCGTCTACGTAAGCGTGCATTACCTTTAACATTGGTTCATCGCGCTCGCCGAGATAGTCGCCGATGATTGTTTTGTCCAACCCAGGCGTATTCCTCAGGAACTCTGCAATCTCTTCGTGAGTCTTACCTAGCCGCCCAATGTTCTGCAAATACTCTAAACCTTTCTTTGCCTTTTTGTTGAACAACGCAATCCCTTCTTGAAACTCTTGCTTGTCTGCTTTCAGCTTGGCAATGCTATCGCCGACGTTAGAATCAGACGTGCTAGTCTTCAGAGGAGTATTGTAGCCATCCGCATCCTCTGCGTCTTCGTTCGGCGAGCTCGTGCTCGGCGATCTTTCAATGTGTTCTTGAACCCAGACATTCAACGCGATGATCATCGCCGCGAGACACTCCAACGCTTCAACCTTGAGAACGGCTTCGCGAGCCGCTTCGGTACCGCTCAATTGAGTCACATCCATGCCTTGTGCTATTCGCACGAGCGACGTAACGCACTGCTCAAACACGTTTTGACTATCTAAATCGCAATCGTAGTTGACAAACAAATCAACCATGAGCTGAGCATCCTTGCACAAGAGCTGGAATCCTTTGATGAGAGTGGCCCGTTGGTTGTACGGCGCGAGCGCCGCGCCCTGGTGGGCTTCTAACGGCTTGAGCAACAAGACGGGGAAGAAAAAACCAATCTCCGCCTTGAGATGCGCTCGGTACCGCACGAGAAGCGTGAGGAAAATCGAGCACGAAAGCTGATAAGCCTCGGGTGCATTCGGCGTGGCGTTGCTCACGATGGCGTCGAAGAGGTACTCCCGCACCGCATCTGTGAATCTCGGGCTAGACGAGAACGCATCGCCAGCGTTTTCGATGACAATCTTCAGCAACTGAAGGGAAAGCACCTTGCTCTTGACTAGCGCAGCTGCGTTCACTTCAGTGCTCGGTTTCTTCGCCAATTTGCAAAGGGATCTAAACACCAAGAAGGCGTCAGTCTCCAACTCTGACGTTCCCGCTTTCGAAGGCGTATCCGCACCCGGAGAAAGAGCTTCGAGCGTGCGATTCATCGCATTTGGGGTCATCGGGCCCGTGTCATTGTCAAATTCGCTCTGCGTGATCTGATGCTCCACTGCGTCAGACTTCACCACCGCATCTGGATCGGCAAAGTAGCTGAAAGAGCCCACCGAATTCATGTCGGAGGTCACCTTGTTCATAAATGTCTGAACAGCCGTCGACATGGCGGTGACGCTGTCGACTGGCGATTCAGTCCCGATTGGACGAAGCAAATCGGCGACGACCACCGTCGGCGCGGATGCGTGCGGATCATCCGTCTCCAGTCGATGAAACACCGTGGTGAGCATCTGCGTGAGAGTAGCCTTTGCCGTGTTCTGGTTGACTTCCGACTTGCTCGATATATACACGTTGTAGCACGTGCGCACAGAGCGAAGCAACGCCCTGTCGTGCACTTCGAACCTCTTACTACTCACGGCGGTCAAAATGCTCTTGAGCACTTGAAGCTCCACAGCGTCGTCTCTCACATCTGCGGCACTGCACACTATATCAATCACTTGACACGCGTGACTCAGCCTTGCCGCCGGTGTCGCCGTCGACACATCCACAGATTCAGCCTCCGACGGAGCTCGCGTGCTTCCCGCGTCCGTACACGTCAAATCACTCGACGATTCGAGACGTTCAAGGCGCTCGTCCACAACAGTCGCGGCTCTGCCTTCAATCAACCCTCTCGCCACGATAAACTGCACCGTACCGAGCGCCGCCGCCACGACAGACGCTGATCCACACTCTGTTGCCCTTCGTAACACCGGAAGAACGACGTCCAACTGGCCTGGCCGGAGCACCGCCGCTTTAGAACCCTCGGTGCTCGAGCGCGCGCTCCCCACCGCTTCAAAAGTCCCATCCTTTATCGACACCCGCACGCCGTCAATCTCGCTCAATAGGTCCCCGTGACGCTTCCCTTTCCCCGCGCACGCGATCGACACTCGCTCGAGCGCTTGTTCGAGCGCCTCCATCGCGTCCACGGCGTTTTCAACGACGAGCGACGATCAGATCGTTCTTCCCACACGAGAAAACAATCAGTCAAACAATCAATCACGCCGCTCGTCAGCGTCAGCGTCGTCCTCGCCGCCGTCGCGCTCCTTCGCGTGATCACTCGCTCGTTCCCGCGACACCGCGTCGCTCGCTCGCTTGCGCTCGGTCGTCCCTCCCTCCCGCGCCGCGCGCGTGAGTCTGAGGAGAAAAATAAGATGCCAGTTGGCTCGTTGTCGTCAGTAGCCGACGACGGATCGTCTCCATGGCGTCAGCGTCGAGGTTGCTCTTCACCGTCGTGAGTGAGACGGATGTCCCGATTTATTCGGTAGATCTCGCCGACGACACGTCGACGCAGGTGCGTCTTTCTCGAACGTTCATGGTGATGTGATGACTGTCACGCGCTGAACGAACGAACGGAACGAACGAACGAACGAACGCGACGACGACGACTACGACGACTGACACCGCGCACACCGCCGGCCCACCCGCAGGAGGACGCGCGACGCGGCATGGATGATCACTTACACCAGCTCGTCACCCACGGGGCGCTGGATTTCGCCGACGAACGGTCCTGGGAGAGCTCCTCGACCAATCTGCGTGTCGTGGATCGGTTCAACGACCTCAACGCGTACGCCTACTGCTGCGCGACGCGAACGCGGTTCGTGCTTCTAACCGATGCTCGCGCGGATGAAAGCGTACGCGCATTCTTCGCGGACGTCCACGAGGCGTACGCGGTGGCGCTGATGAATCCATTGCTTGACGCGAACGCCCCGTTGGAAGCTTCGTTTGGCGACGCGGTGCATCTGGCGGCTCGCCGTCGCCTCGGCGCTGGACGGTAACGTCCGTGTCGGGTTTAGAATTTTAGTTATTATCTCCTTGTAGCGCTCGCGGTTCGAGCATAGCAGACCAATATCATTACACCGTCGTTCGCGTATCGTCCTCGTCAGCTCGACTTGACTTTTCAAAACGTAACGAACCGCACTTCACAACTCCACGCGTCGTCGTCGTCGTCGCTACCGCCGCTGCCGCCGCACAAGACGGGAAAACCGCGACGAATCCGACGCAAAAACGATGCGTTCAATTTCCTGTGCGACCACGCCCGTTGCGCGTCGCGCCGATGGTGCCGCCGCGAGACGCAGAGACGGCCGAGTGACCGCGGTGCCTCGACGCGGTTCGACAACCCTCGCGCATTCGACGCGCACGGGCGGGAACGCCGGCGGCGTCCGGCGACAAGTGCTCCGAGGTGATGAGAGGACGAAACTCGACGTCTCGCCGGATGCGGAGTTTTACTCGTATCCGCGGTTTGTCACGCACGTCGACGACGACTTTATCGCTCAGACAACGGAGCTGTATCGAAGACGGATACCGCCCAACGCGAAAGTATTGGACCTATGTTCGAGTTGGGTGAGCCATTTGCCAAGAGATGTGGACTATAAGTTGGTCTGGGGGCACGGGATGAACGCGACGGAACTGGGTAGAAACGAGCGGTTGGATGGGTTTTTCGTCCGGGACTTTAACGCAGACCCGAGGATAGAGGCGACGGATAACTCCTTCGACGCAGTCACAATGTGTGTCAGCGTACAGTACCTTCAGAGAGCCGAAGAGGTGTTTGCAGAGATTTTCCGCGTGTTAAAGCCGGGCGGAGTGGTCATCATCACGTTTTCGAATCGTCTGTTTTACTCAAAGGCTATTCAAGCGTGGCGAGACGCGAGCGGTTACGCCCGAACGCAACTCGTCAAAGAGTACTTTTCCAGCATCGCAGGTTTCACCCAAACCGAGGTTGTGACGGATTTGGACGGCGTGCAAGACGATAGCATCATTGGCAAGATACGCCGATTCTTTTCGCGTTCTCAGAGCGATCCGTTCTACGCCGTCATCGCTTACCGGAATTTCAAGCCTATTTACGACGAACGCGAAGGCGACTGCGTTCGGCTTACCCCGGACGGCGAGTGTCTCGCCGACGCATCCTTCGATTCACCGTGATGACGGTTATGTAACTCAACTTTTTCTCTTTTTGCGCAGACGATAGTCGGCAGTTGTAACATTACGCTCACTCTACTTTGCAACTCGAGTTCAGTCTGACTAATAACGCTCAACGTGCCAACTGTCAAATTCCATCCGTTCCTCTCCTCACACCGGCGCGCCGCCGGCGGCCTCGCATCGTGATGCCTGCGTCAGCGTCAAGCGCGCGCATAGGGCTTCTCGCAACATCCTTCGCCGTCGTCATCGCGTCCTCGTTCGCGCAGGACGACGCGCCGAGCGTCGATCCGCGGGCTTACACGCGTTGCACCCCTCTCGAAGCTCCACCGCTCGAACGATGCACGTACGTTCGGCAAAATCCGCTCTGCGCGCGCGATGAGGCGTTCGTGCCGTACCTTGAGACGCACTACTGCTCGCTCGCGGGGGATGGGTTGGTGAGCGGGCTCGCGGCGGTGGCGCTCGTGGTGGTGTTTTTCGGAACGCTTGCGACTGTCGCAGAGCGATTCTTCGTGCCTTCGTTGAATAACATCTCGCGAGCGCTGCGGTTACCCGCGGACGTGGCTGGGGCGACATTGTTGTCGTTCGGTAACGGCGCGCCGGATATATTCGCGCAGATTGCGGCGTTGAGTCACAGAGATGTGGGCGAAAGCGTCGCGCTTGCGGTGGGCGCGGTGACGGGCGCCGGGATGTTCATAACGTCCTTCGTGTTTCCCTGCGTCATCTTGGTTGCGTTGCCGCGTTATGAGTCGCGCAGTTTCGGTTTGGACAAGTGGAGTTTCAGTCGGGACACGTGGTTTTATGCCGTGGCATCCGCCGCGGCGTTGTACTTTTTCATCGACGGCGAGATTGAGGCGTGGGAAGCGGCGTCGCTCTTCTCGCTGTACATCTTGTACATTGTCGTTTTGCTCGGCCACAAGCACGTGAAACGTCGTTTACGCAGGATGCGTAGGATGCTTGAACAGAGTCCATCGTCTTCGTTTGAGTGGTCGGATAGCTCGGATAGTTCGGATAGTTCGGATGGTGACGACGACGAGGGCGGAAACGACGTGCAACGACCAATCTTAGCGCAAGGCAACAGAGAGGCTGAAGAGGAAGATGGCGATGAAGAGGCTGGGGGTGATCAAACTGACTCGGATCCGAGTGATGACGATGATACTACGTCAAACTCATCCGAGGCGCGCCGCACGACGTGGCGTGCGGTGTATTCGAATATTTGTTTCGCTGCAAAGCAAATGGAAATCCCACTCGTGGCCACATTACGTTTGACCATGCCGGAACTGGGACGCACTGAAAGTCTCGCTCGGCGTCACGTGGTGGTTTTACCGATCACGGCGCCCCTCTTCATGCTTCTCGCGACCGGTATGCTTCCGGGTCACATTCGTTGGGTCGGAGTTTTGTACGGACTCGCCGTTTCGGCGGTGTGCGCGTTCATCCTGGCGCACTCGTGGCCGCACATCGGTGAACGACGCTCGGTGCAAGCCTTGCTCACGACGTGCGCGTTTTTCCAATCCATACTCTGGATGAACACAACCGCTAGTGAGCTCGTGTCGTTGCTGAGCGCGGTGGGGAAAGTGAGTGGAGTGAGCGAGGCTTTGTTGGGGGCTACGGTGCTTGCGTGGGGCAACAGCGTCGGCGACTTTATTTCAAACACGGTCGTCTCGCGCGAGGGTAACCCGAACATGGCCATCGCGGCGTGCTTCGCGGGTCCGATGATGAATCTCTTGGTCGGCACTTCCTTCGGCTTGCTGTTGCATATCGCCGCACACGGTCCGGTTACCGGCTACGTCATGCCGAACGAGTTGATTCTCCTCGGCGGCGCGCTCATGGTTTCTGTCTTTTACGCGTGTGTCGTGATTCCGATTGCGCACAGATGGGAGATTACGAAAAAGCCGGCCTACGGGATGATTGGTTTCTATGTCGCGTTCAGCGTCGTCTACGCGTTGACTTGCACCCACTGCATCTTTAAAAAACCTTGGTTGGGCCCGCTCGATGATTCGTAGTGAAAGCGTGCCGGTGTGTAATTATAAATTTCTGGCGTACTCCTTTGCCTTTTCCAGGCAACCTCCAAACTTTTGCTTGAGCAGCCGACTCGATTCCTCCTTGTTCGGCGGTGCCCCTGCTGGGAACAACTTTATCCAGTGTCGCTTTCGAAAGTTTATAAACCAATTGTTCACCTGCGTCGAGTCGAGTTCAGTTTTCTCGATGAGCGCTTTTTTATCCTCTTCGGATGGGTACGGCCAGACGATGTTATTAGCCCACCACTCCTTCAACACGTTGGTCGATCGATCGGGCAATTTCCCTTTGCGCCGTTTCTTCATAAATTCCGATTTCAGCGACAGAATGCTGCTCGCGTACTTGCGCTTGAGATCTCGTCTTATTGCCTCTTCGCGTTCTCTCCTCTCTTCGAGCGTCAAATCGTCTCTTCGTCCGTCGGCGTTGGACCCGCCTCTCTCCACTTCCTCCTCCTCCTCAGCCCCCGCCGGGGCTTGCCACGCCGATCGCACGTCCCTCGCACCCCGTTTATTATCCCTCTCAATCCGCGCGATATCCTTCCGAACCTCTCTCGCGCGCGCTTCAAACGCATCGCAGCACCGATCCGCCTCGTCGTACAACCTCTGCAGCTCCGCCGCGTACGCCTCGAGCTCGTGCGTGCACTCCCTCACGAACTCATCCACGTCTCGATGCATCGACTCACACCCGATCCCGCACGTCATCATCCGGCCCATGGCGTATTCGGTGTCATCCTCCGTCACCGCGTACCGTCCCGACATCATCGCCGCGTCTCTCTCCCGATCGAGCGCCTCTGTCTCTCTCGCATCCGCGCCCACGCGTCTGCAGTCGTAGTACGCGTCAACCAACCGTCCATACATCGGGTGCGCGCGTATGGCCATCCCGGCGCGCGTCGTTTCGGGAGACATCATCGATTCAAACGCACCTATGATTCCCCCTCGCGACCCGTCGTCGTCGCTTCGTTCCGTCGTCGTCGTCGTCGTCGTCGTCGTCGTCGTCGTCATCATCGGCATCGCAGATC
>Ga0181588_10001116_pt1 | contig 23906 bp, 14 predicted proteins | sample 071ome_26_FD_148607 | JGI IMG/M metagenome (GOLD analysis project Ga0181588, IMG submission 148607) | Coastal salt marsh microbial communities from the Groves Creek Marsh, Skidaway Island, Georgia - 071409BT metaG (spades assembly) | ecosystem: Environmental > Aquatic > Marine > Intertidal zone...
GGCCTATGAGGGGCCTCCTGACCATGTGCATGGGGGCTGGGTTGCCGCTGTGCTGGATCATTTCATGGGAATGGCACAAATGCGCTCGGGGGCCCCGGGGATGACCGGCGGACTGGACGTTCGCTACATCAAGCCAACCCCGATTGGGAAGAAGATTGATTTGGTAGGTAGTTTCGAGCCACTTTCTGAACGCAAGAATCGGGTCACGGCCGAAATGTCTTGTGAAGGCCACGTCACAGCAAAGGCTGAAGCTGTATTCATACAGCCAAGATCAGCAATTTTTACAGAGAGCTTTGATACCTTGAGCTAAATAAAACCTTCAAACCTCAGCGAACATTTAATGACTTTTAACGTGCCGCTTTTACCAATCAAATCGGATACCACCTTCGAGCCCTATGGTACGAGGCTCGCCATAAAATGACATGACCCACAGACTAGCGACAGGATACTCCCCTATTCGATACCCTGTATTCGCGAGATTTTTAGCGTAAAGGCGCAACCACCAATCATCGTCCGCCGACGTGAAAGCAGCGGAAACGTTAACCAAAGTACGCTCATCTGTCATGCCGTTTGGCGCGCCTAAAACATCGGTGTAAGCGAAGACTGCTTCGTCCTCGTAGTTCATATTAAATGCTAGATCCACAATGCCCGCAGTCACCGGCAGACTGTAGAGCACATCTAAATTCCAGGTTGTATCAGGCGCTCGCGCTACGGGGCTACCACTCAGGTCTATATTCTTGGTGCCATCAAAATTAGTATCTGCTTCAAATTTCTTCATTTCAGCGTCAAGTACGCCGACACTCCCTGCCAACGTAAGATGTTCGGTCAGCCGCCACGTTGCCTCGAACTCGATACCTTTAACTTCAATTTCGGCAGCATTAAAATAACGGGTCTCCTGAAATTCGCTCTCATTGAAGCCATCGCCATCTCTATCTGCAGGGATTGTTGCTAACAGTTGTTGCTGCGAATCATCGTAAGTTACCCAAAACCCTGTAAGGTTCATACGCAGCTTGTTATCCATTAATTCAGACCTTAAGCCGAGCTCAAATGAATCGGCGGTCTCGGGATCAGTGGGTCTAGCCTGAACAGGCTCTATAGGATTTCCACCAGTGCCAGTTTGATCGGTATAACCGCCACTTTTAAAACCCGTGGAGTAAGATGCATACGCGTAGAGATCCTCCGTAGCCTGATATCCCGCGTGAAGTCGCCACGTCGGCTCTGCCCAGGACTCCCTATCTCGGACCACGCCCGCCGGAAATCGCTCAAAATCAGCCGCGGCGATAGGCTCACCCAGCTGATCAGAAGTCATGCCAAGATTAAAGTAAGGGTCTAGAATGAGAACGAACACTGAGTTTCTGCCCGCCCACTGCTTTCTCTCCTCCGTGTATCTAACACCCGCGCCGACTGATAACTTATCTGTCAAGTTCCAGGTTGCATCGGCGAAAATAGCCCACGCCGAAGCATCCTGCGTATTAGATAGAACCTGCGGATAATTATTGTAGAAAAGAGGGTCCCCAAAAGCCTGACCTGAAGGGATCGTAAAATCGACGAAACCGAGAAACTGAGCAGCCGAAAAGACAGTATCATCTTCTTGATAAAATCCACCCACTAACCATTCAAATGACCCGCCAAGATGAGACGCAAGGCGCAATTCGAGTTGCGTCGTCTCTCTCTCATCCTGTCGATTCACATCAAACAGAGAAATAGGTGTTGGCTCACCCGAACTAGTTACGGGTAGCCACGAATCGGTGATTCGGTGTCCCGCAAACCCACTTAGAATATAGCTATCGTTTATCGACCAATCTAAATTGAAATAAAACCCGTCAACATTGACCGCATGTCCTTTATCCCGTCCAAGTAACGGATCATCTCGTAGCATTGCCGTTGCTCGGTCAAACGGGCTCCCACCGTCTGCGCGAAAACCCAGGACAGGAAACAAATAACCAAACGCTGGCGTACCGTTAATGCTAGGCGGTGCGTCACCCTCATCCCTTACTGCTTCATAAGCTAGGTTGATATCTAGGGCTTCAGTCGGCTGCCAGCGAAGCTTAAACCGGCCACTAAAAACGTCGTCGCCTCCATAATCACTGCCATCTCCCCTTCCAGAAGTGCCAGCCAACGGATGTCCGACTCCAAAAAAGTCAGCCACGGGGCCGTATTCTGCACCCAACGTATAGTAGCCATCGGATTTCATGTACATTCCCGACGCACGGAATGCCGCCGTATCAGAGATAGCCACATTCACAATGGCCTGCCCCTCATACCGCCCGTATTGCGCAAGCTTACCTCGCACGTCGAGAGTATTTGACTGAAGGTTGGGACGATTGGTCTTTACACTAATCGCTCCTCCTGTTGTGTTCTTGCCAAACAACGTGCCCTGGGGTCCTCGCAGGATCTCAACACTGGCTATATCCAACATTTCAATATTCGCGGTTTGAATATGAGGGATGACGAAGTCATCGACCACCACGCCCACCTGATTTTCGTAATAGAGAATAATGCTGTTCTGACCAATCCCACGAATAGCAAAATTAGCAGCGTTGTAGCCAGGCTGCTTACCTGAACTCACGTTAGGGGCGTAGGCAGCCATATCGAGCAAGTCGCGCGGCACTGCCCTGTTTATCTGCTGGGAATCAAGCAAAGTAACAGCTATAGGTGTGGCCTGAATGTCCGTTTCGGCGCGGCGAGTCGCCGTGACGAAAACCTCTTCAAGTCTCAACACACCCTCCGCAAGCACAAAGGGAGGAGAAACAAAAGGCACCGCTATCATCAATGCAAGGAGTCCGTTTAGCCTAGTCCTACAATTCTTAACCATAACCTTACTCCGGTAACCTCCTCGCAATGCCGGGACTCGAATGAGCTCGGGTGCACTTTACAATCAACAACACAGCAGTGTTAAACTTTCGTCCAGGTGCAGTACATTACCAACCCGAACCTACGCAGTGCAAGACTCGCGCCCTTTGGGACGTGACACCAACCTCTCATTCAGACTTGGCTCCGAGGGAATAGCGCAATGGCATTGACTGCACCGTGCCAAGATTTTTCGTAAGGGATCGCCACCGAAAGTAGCAGCGTTTTTGGAGAGTTGCATAGCTGGTTCGCTGCGCTCGCACTGATTCCTGAGCTGAAAATCGCGGCCCTATCGTTGACCTAAATTATCGGCGCAAAACCCGACCAGCTTTCGCTTCAATGAATCGCATCTTGCAGGTTTGCAGCAAAACTAGGGTCGACATCATCGGCGACTGAATACCTCTGCACCGCTTATAAAAACTCGTTCGACAACCAGCTCTCGGACATCCTCCACATTAAGGGGATTTGCCGAGAGAACAATCATGTCCGCGAGTTTGCCGGGCTCCAGCGAGCCGATCTTATCATCCATAAAAACCTGCCAAGCAGCGTCAATCGTGACGGCCCTCAAAGCTTCCATCGGCGTAACCCGCTGATGTGGCCCCAACACCTTGCCAGAGGTCGTTTCCCGCTTAACCTGACTCCATACCACTTGCAGGGGCAGCATTGGTGTTACCGGCGTATCCGCGTGGGAGCTGTAGCGCACACCCGCATCCAACGCCCACCGGGCGGGGCTCATATTGGCGGCTCGCTCAGGGCCCATGAAAATATTGGCGTGCCTGTCACCCCAGTAAAAGGTGTGGCTCGAAAAAAAGCTCGGGGTGATGTCCAGTTGCGCCATCCGCTGTATTTGGTCTTCGCGCGTCATTTGCGCATGGATTAACAGCGGCCGTGCTTCCGGCCAGGGAACATTTTGCTGAGCTGCCGCCACCGCATCAATCGCATCCTCCACCGAGGCGTCACCGTTGACATGAATCGCGTAGTGAATTTTCTGCTTGTGTAATCCCTCGACCTGCTCAAAAAGCTTCTGCCGGGATACCGAGGGGTAACCGCGGTAGCTAGCATCCCCCTGAAACGGGGTGTAGTACGGCTCGCTCAAATACCCGGTATAACCTTGAATACTGCCATCCGCAATGATTTTGATTCGTGGCGTAACGACACGCCCCCCGGCAACTTGTTCTGGGCGCCAGGTGCCGCTCATTAAGTCCTGCTCCTTTTCCTCCATGAGAGGAAAGAGGGCGACTCGCTGAGGGAACACATTGAAGCGACTGAGGGGGCCGAGAAGCTTGGCGAGACCCAGCGACATCCCTCCCGCCGAGGCGGTGGTAACTCCCACTGACAGATACTCGCGGGATGCGTGGGTCGTCATCTGCAAGCCTTCCATAAGCCCCATGTCCAGCACTTTGTTCATCGCAAGCCGCGCTGCGGTTTCCTCCAGAATGCCGTTGGGGCGCAAGCTGTCGGGGGAATCGGCATCCCGTTGGATGATGCCCCCTTCGGGATCAGGGGTTTGCTCGGTGATACCCAGCGCTTCGAGAGCGGCTGTGTTGGCGACGGCGAGATGACCCGAAATATGGGTGATCACAATGGGTCGTACCGCGGAAATTTGATCCAGATCATCACGAGTGGGATGCCGCCCTTCCTCAAGCAGGGTGTCGTCATAGCCAAACCCAGAAAGCCATCCGTCAGCATCGGCACTGTGGGCCTCACCAAGCTTGCCGAGCAGCTCGCTCAAATTGTTGACGGTACCGATAGGCGGGCTGTTGAGATCGGTGGAAAACAAGGTCCAGCCCGAGCCGGGAAAGTGACCGTGGGCGTCAACGAAACCGGGCATTAAGGTCCTGCCACGTAAATCGGTCATCTCGGTTTGATCGGTTGCCAGGGCCAGGATTTGCTCGGCACTCCCCAAGCGCTCGATTCGGCCGCCGCGAATGCTGACCGCTTCCACTTGGGGTTCGCGCTCACTCATGGTGAGCACCACCCCATTAAAGAAGATGTGATGGGCGGGCGCTTCCGGGGGCCGCGTCGCAATTTGAAAAAGGACAAACACGCCCGCGAAAAATGCAATGGCAACGAGCGCTCCGACTCTAAAAGACATGGGTAGCCTCAGACGCTTTTGTGGGCATGTCGGTGGGACTTCTGCCCGGGTTAGTAGTGGGGGGGTGGTGGCTCAACGGTACTCCCCGCCTCGTCAATACGTGCTCCCTGCTCTTTTAGCTGCTGATGGAGCATCCGGACCTGCTCCTGGAGCTCCAGCAGGGCCCGCTGCTGTGCGACCAGCGCGGCATCCAGATTGGACACGGTATCTTCGAGAAAGGCGAGCTGCGTTTCAAGCGCTGCAATCGATTCCGACATGACACTGGCTTCCCGAATTCACCAGGGCGATACTATCACCCTGAAGCCAAGGAGTCGTGTTTTGGCAAAATCAAAAGAGTCTCGCCCAGTCTACTCCACCGACGGAGGTAGGCTGTGCCACCAATGCCACCGCCCTATCGGGAGCTGCGTTTGCAAACACAGCACACCCGCCGACTTGGGGGACGGAGTGGTCCGCATTCGCCGTGAATCGAAGGGGCGTGGCGGCAAAACTGTCACTGTGATCGACGGCGTACCCCTCGCACCCACGGAATTAAAAAACCTGACCAAAAGACTCAAGCAACGCTGCGGCGTTGGAGGAGCCGTCAAGGAGGGCAGAATTGAGATCCAGGGAGATCAACGCGAAGCCTGTCGCACCGTGCTCGAGGGCGACGGCTTTCGCGTGAAACTCGCGGGTGGCTAGACCTCGCTCATGATCCCTGGAGCCGCCGCCAAGATTGGCACGGCACCGCCGTTAGGACAGGCCCCCACTGCCACTACCACCATACGGTGTAGAAGAACACCAGAATAAGTGTCACAGCCAAAGTGCTGAGGTTGAATGCCGTCGAGGTCCCGAACTCGACACCCGAAGGCTCGACAAAACCCGGCTGCGCTTTAGGGCGGGCAAGCGACCACGCTATCGCGATACCAGCGCAAAGCAAAAAGACCACGCCCACACGATCAATGAACGGCAACTCCGGCATCCACAGCTTGAAGGCGACCGACAGCACCGCTGACCCAATGGCCGCTAATAAAGCGGCAGACGCCGTGGTCCCGCGCCAGAACATACCCAGCAAAAAAATGACCACAATGCCCGGGGTGAAAAAGCCGGTGAATTCCTGAATGTACTGGAAGGCCTGATCGAAATCACCCAACAGCGGTTTTGCCGCCATCATCGCGATGACCATTGCCGCTACCGAGACCGTTCGACCAATAACCACGCGTCGTCCCTCAAGTGATGCACTGGCCATCATGGTGGGTGCGATATCGACGGTAAAGATCGTGGAAATGCTGTTACACATAGAAGCCAGCGAGGAGACTATCGCCGCGAGCAAAGCGGCAAAGACAAGCCCTTTTATGCCCACGGGCAACAAGGTCATCGCCGAGGGGTAGGCTTGATCCGGGGAGGCCAAGTCCGTATTGAGCACAAACATGGCAATACCGGGTAATACCACAATGACCGGCATCAGCAACTTGAGAAAGGCGGCAAAGACGATACCTTTTTGCGCCTCATTGACGCTTTTGGCCGCCAGCGCGCGCTGAATAATGTACTGGTTAAAGCCCCAGTAGGAGATATTCATAATCCACATACCACCGAGCAGCACCGACAAGCCCGGGAGGTCGGCATAGTGGGGATGCCCCTCTTCAAAAATCATGTCGAACTTGTCGGGCGCTTGCTCCACTAGCAGCTGAAAACCGACCACAACCCCTGCCCCGTCAGAAACCAAATTCAACAGGGTATAAGCAATCAGCAGACCACCCAGAACCAGCAACACCACTTGGATGATATCGGTGAGGGCGACGGCCTTGAGTCCGCCATAGAGCGAATAGGCGACGGCGAATACGCCGAGTAGCACCAGGCCATAGGTCAGTGGTACCCCCGCCACGGTGTTCATCGCTAGAGCACCCAACCATAAAATCGAAGTGAGATTCACGAGAACATAAACCCCGAGCCAGAACACGGCCATAACGGTCCTGACGCGGCCATCGTAGCGCTGTTCTAAGAATTGGGGCATGGTGTAGATGCCGGTCTTGAGGAACACGGGCAGGAGAAACTTCCCAACCAAAATCAAGGTGATGGCCGCCATCCATTCGTAGGAGGCTATCGCCAGGCCGATGGCGTAGCCCGAACCAGACATCCCGATAATTTGTTCCGCGGAGATATTGGCGGCGATTAATGACGTGCCGATCGCCCACCAGGGCAAGCCGCGTCCGGCGAGAAAATAGTCGGCGGCATCCTTCTCATGGCCAGCCTGCTCCCGGGATACCCACTGCGCAATCGCGAACAGCGCAATGGCGTAAATCGCAACAATCGTCAGATCAATATTGGCAAGGGCCATGCAGCCTCCTTTTTCTGTTTTTTGTTATTCGCCTTTGGCTTACACCACAGCCATTGCGCCAAGTTTCTTAACCCAGCCAGCGAGCCGCAAGGCCGACTCAGACATCACCACCCGCGCCGTCACAGGCCCACCATACCGTGCCTGCGGTGTCCGCAGTCAAGGTAACCTCTCCCACTTCGACAACCATGGAGTCTTTTGTGGCCAGCAGGAAGGGTGTATCAATGGTTCGCATATCTGCGCCTGCCGCCTTAAAACAGCTCAAAGGCACCGCCACGCGCAGCCATTCTTCGAGAGCCAGGCTATCCAAGAACCCACCCACCTCGAGGGACCCACTGCAAGGCCAGCCGCAATCCATTCGGAGCGCGACTTCCCCGGTGGGCGGCTCGACAACCCGCACATCAAACACCAGCGCGCCGTGACCTTTTTCAAGTTTGGCCATGTTCACGGCCTCCGCGGCTTGATAGAAGAATTGCACAATTTCATCGGATGACCCCGACCAGACCAACTGCTTGGCATCTTCCTGAACGCGATGATCCGTTACCGACACCGTCAACGCGCCGGTTTTAGATTGGCCTCCCCGGGCACCCAATGGGGTATTCCACTCCATCGTATCCCCGACAAAATTTTCCCAAGGGTCCTGAAAGCCCAGCGAGAAAATAGGCATGGCCTGATCGAAGGGCTCCCACAGAGCTTCCTCGGACAGGGCAGCTGTTTGCACGTCGCTGTCGACGCTTAATCCATGGCCTCGATCAAAGGCAAAATCGGCAACTGGCAGATTATCGTCGACTGCATTTACATCCGAGGCCGGCCATCCCATCGGTAAGCGCCCGACAAACTCGTGTTGGACCTGTCCATCGGCTGCTCTCAACAGGACGTCTGCGACCCCAGCTCCCTCACTACCGGGAAGCCAGGCGACCACGAAGGCGTCCGAGGCATTGATCTCCGCATTGACCCACAGGGGGCGGCCGGTGATGAATACCGACACCACCGGGATGCCCGCCTCTCGCCATTTATGGAGTGTTGCCAGTTCGTTCTTGTTGCCAAAGCGCCAATACAACGCATCGACATCACCCACCCCTTCGGCGTAGGGGGTTTCTCCGTAAACCGCTATGACACCATCAAGCGTTTGGCCCTGTGGCAAGGTGGCGTCGGTATACAGACGCCCACCCGCTTTTTCAATTTGCGCTGCAAACCCCGCGTGTATCGAGGTTGCTCCCGGAAAATCGACATTCGTATTGTCGGTTCCCTGCCAGGTAAGGGTCCAACCGCCCGATTGCTGTGTGATCACATCAGCCGCGCTACCGGTGATTAGATAAGTGCCCTTGGGATTGAGGGGGACAAGTTGATTATCATTTTTCAGCATCACAAGTGAGCGCCGGACGGCATCCCGCGCCAGTGCTCGATGTGAATCACTGCCGACGGTCTGTGCAAAGTCAGCGGCAACCACCGACGGTTTTTCGCGGCCGAAAAGACCCAGCTTGGCCTTGACTCGCAGTATTCGCCGGACCGCGTCATCCACGCGTGTCTCGCTAATAACACCTGCCTTTACCTGATCGATCATGTTCTGTCGCATGGCCTTCCAGTGCTTCGGCACCATGACCATGTCGACCCCTGCGTTGATGGCCCGGGCGCAATTATCCGGCCGGCAATTTTGCACCTGGCCTACCCCGTTCCAGTCGCTGACCACAAAGCCGTCAAAGCCAAGGTCCTCTTTCAACACCTCAGTCAATAACTCGCGATTGCCGTGGATTTTTTCACCATTCCAGCTATTAAATGACGCCATTACCGTCAAAGCACCCGCATTAATGGCCTCTATATAGCCCGCTCCGTGCCCTTCCATCAGGTTTTCCAGCGTAAGGCGCGTATCGCCCTGATCATCCCCGCGAAAGGTGCCGCCATCCCCGATAAAATGTTTTGCCGTTGCCGCCACACCCACGGCTTGCATCGCTTCGATAAAGGGGGCGGAGTAGTCCCCGACCAGCGCCGGATCACTACTGAAGGATTCGTAGGTACGTCCCCAACGATAATCCGTAGCCACCGCGATGGTTGGGCTGAAAATCCAATCTATCCCGGTTGCACGCACTTCCTTCGCTGTCGCCGCAGCGATATCGCTCACCAAATTGGGGTCGGCCGCAGCGCCCAGTCCGATGTTGTGTGGAAACAGCGTCGCGCCGAGTACATTGTTGTGGCCGTGTACCGCGTCGGTTCCCCAAATAATCGGAATCCCAGCCCCTCCGCCGGATTGATCAGTAGAAGCTTCCCAGTAGGCATCTGCGAGCGCTAACCAGTCAGTCACGGTGGCGTGTTTATTACCCTGGGGAAAGGAACCGCCGCCATTGAGCACGCTGCCGAGCCCGTACTGACGGACGTCCTCGGGGGTGACATGGGCAATTTCCCCCTGAATCATTTGCGAGATCTTTTGCTCCAGAGACAGCGACTCCAGGATGGCCTCGACCTCGGCCTCCATCGCAAGAGTGGTTCGAACACTGAGGCCCGCATCGGTCTCGGTCTTGGACGGCGACGCATCTCCACAACCCCACAGCATGCCTGCAGCAAAGGCCAGCGCAATAGACCGCCTTGCAGAATTCCTGCATGCCGTGGACAGTGAGATTCCCGCTTGATTAAGTAATGGCATTGCAACAACTCTTCTGTGTGTCATTCTCATCTCGATGTGCCAACGGACCGCAGAGCAGCTGCAGAGACTCTTTGGCGAGCCTTCCGCACCATCCCTCCATCCCTCGTTCCATGTCCTCGCCCGCGCCTCTGCCTGCGCCCTTGTCTAGGCCCGTAATACGGGTCCATGCCCGTGCGTCGCCTGTTAGCTGAGCAGGCTCCGCAGCGGAGGCGCCCGCAATGTCACTGAACCACTTCGTGCGTCGCAGCCAGCAGCGCAATGGAAAGACGCATCCTATCGCTCCAGCGCTAATGCCGTCAGCCATAACGCTGGGGCAAACACGATGACGGGGGTTACACGCGCGTTGGGCTGGAAAAGGCCCGGTACCGGCCATCCCGCTTAACGCAATGCCAGACCCCCTCATCTCAAGGGGATTCCACGGGCTCCTTGAGCGCGCGAAAATCCAGGGTTTGGCACTTTCACCACAAGCTCTACACTCTAATCAACAACTATCGAGAATTATCCCAATGCCTGGTTATGCCTTTCGAAAGCGTCCCATTGCCGCCTCAGTGTCCATTGCTCTGGGGCTGTCAATTAGTCCGACTCTGTTAGCGCAAGAGGGCACCGACGCCGACGCGCCTGCGGTGATTGAAGAGGTTGTTGTCAAGGGAATCCGCACAAGCTTAAAGCGTGCCATGGACAAGAAGCGGGATTCGGCTGGCGTTGTTGATGCCATCACCGCCGAGGACATCGGCGACTTTCCGGATACAAACCTAGCCGAAGCGCTGCAACGGGTCACAGGGGTAGCTATTGATCGCCAGCGGGGTGAAGGCACCACGGTAACCGTTCGTGGCTTTGGCGCGGACTTCAACCTGGTCATGCTGAACGGCCGACAAATGCCAACCCACAGCGGCTTCGGTCGGTCTTTCGACTTTCAGGATATCGCGGCTGAAAGTGTTTCCGGCGTGGAAATTTATAAAACCTCTCAAGCCAAAATCGCCACCGGCGGCATTGGCGCCACCATTAACGTGTTGACCGCCAGACCCCTTGACAGACCGGGTCTTCAGGCAAGTGTGAGTGCCAAGGCGGTCATCGACGAGTCTACCCGCACAGGCGACGACTACACCCCAGAGATTTCAGCCCTTGTGTCCCAAACCTTCTTTGATGACCGAGTGGGTATCGCCCTCACCGGCTCCTTTCAGGAACGTCACAACGGACAGTCCTCGGGCTTTAATACTGCATGGCTGGAGCGTGATGGCAGCGGCGTGCCAGACAACGGACAGCAGACCAACGCTCCCAATCCCGGCGATCTGGTCGCTATGCCGCAACAAATGGTTTACCAGCTTGACGAGTGGGAGCGCACCCGTATAAACGGCCAGCTGACACTGCAATGGCAACCCATTGATTCACTGACCGCGACCTTGGACTACACCATGGCGCAGTTGGAGCTGGACCACCGCTACAACAACATGTCGGTCTGGTTCAGCCCCACCGGTCAATCCGGCACCTGGACCGACGGACCTATTGTATCCCCGATGGTCTACACCGAAACCGACAACCAGCCCGACCGCCCCATGGGCGCGGGTATCGATGCCTCCAAGAATACCCGATCCTCGATTGGCTTTAACGTAGAATGGGATGCAACTGATCGGCTACGCTTCGAGCTCGACTACCACGACTCAACCGCCGAGCGGGAGCCCAACAGCCCATACGGCAGCAGTGCCAATCTGTCGATCGCTGCCTTTGGACGTGAGTTTGCCTCGGTGGACTACCGCAGCGAAATTCCAGTCACCACGGTGAATATGGCCGATCCGCTGTCACCGGACGACATGCAAATCACCGGCAGCGTGTTTGCGAACAGCTGGGCGGAGATGAATATTGAACAAACCCAATTCTCCGGGGCCTTTGATCTTACTGACACGCTGACCCTCGACTTTGGGGTGGCGCACACTGATATCGATAATTTTGAGGCCGGTAGTATTGTTCAGCGCAACACTTGGGGCCAGAACCAAGCGTCCGCCTATGGCTCGGTGACGGATCTTCTGGTGCCGGCCTCCCTTGAAGGTATGTACGACGAGCTCGGCGGCGGTCAGAACGTTACCAACAATTTCTTTATCTTCGACATGATCGAAGTCGCCCAACGGGGTGAGGCGCTGCAGGCACTGGATGAATCCGATCCGATGTATCTGGCAACGGCCCTGGCCGAGGGAGACTGTGGCACAGGCTTCTGCGCGGACGGCAACCCAGGGTTCGGCAACCAATTCAGAGAGGAGACGCTCTCCGCCTACTTCCAGATCCACTATGCCGGGGACATTTTTTACCGCCCCTTCAATATCCGCGCAGGCTATCGATACGAGGAAACGGAAGTAACCTCGAGCGCCGAGTCCCAGGACTATGTGCGAATCGACTGGGCGTCAACCAATGAATTTTCCGCCGTGCCCGCTGAAGGTACGGTGCAGACCTCGCTAACCGGCGAATACGACGTCGGCCTGCCCAACATCGATTTCGATATCGAAATAGTCGATGACGTGATCTTCCGCGCTTCTTACAGCCAGACGATTGCACGCCCCAGCTACGGTGATCTACGCGGCAACCTGTCCATCGGCCAAGTTTTACGCGTTGTCGAAGGCGAACACATCGCAGACGGCTCGATTGGTAACCCAGGCCTGCTCCCCCACGAGTCCGACAACTTCGATTTGTCGCTGGAGTGGTACTACGACGATGCCAGTTATATTTCTGTCGGTTACTTTGATAAGTCAGTCGTCAACTTTGTCACCTCCGCGGAAGCCGAAGATGTCGTCCTCTATCCGAATCTGGCTCACCCGGCGCTGGGACCACTCTATCAGGACGCTATTAATAGTCTCGGTATTACGGCGTCCAACGCTGATATTCGCGATTTCATCTTCACCAAGTACCCGAATGAGCCCGGCGTAGACGTCGCCAACGGCATCATTACCGGCGTCGATGGCCGCGATGCCGCGGCGTATTTTGACGTACAAACCCGACTCAACTCAGACCAGGAAGCCAACATCGATGGCTGGGAGATCGCCTGGCAGCATAGCTTCTGGGATACCGGTTTCGGCTTCATCGCGAACATGACCTTGGCGGATGGTAGCGCGACATTCAACAATCTATCGAACGAGCCCCAGTTTGCACTGCCCGGTCTCAGCGACACCCGCAACTTGATTTTGTTCTACGAAGGCTATGGCCTCGAGGTGCGAGCAGCGTATAACTGGCGCGATCGCTACTTCACGGGCGGCGTTACTGAACCCGGATACTCCGAGGAATACGAGCAGTGGGATGCGAGCGCAAGTTACGCGGTAACCGATGGCTTCACCCTGTTTGTTGAAGGGATAAACCTCACCAACGAGACCTTCCGAAGCCACGGGCGCGATCCCATGCAACTGTACAACGTGGGTCAAATCGGCGCGCGCTACAACATCGGCTTCCGCTACGTCTACTAATCAAACCACCCGGGTTGCTCTGATAAACCGCCTTCGTGGCGGTTTTTTAGTCAAGGAGAACACCCTACACTTGGCAGGCTAGGGTAATGACCGAGAGCGTAACCATGGACGAGTCAAATCGGCCTATTCAGCAAGTTGTGATTGTCGGTGGCGGCACCGCAGGGTGGCTAACCGCCTGTATTCTGGGCGCAGAATTCGAATCCGGCGAGCAGGGCCTGACCATCACTCTGGTGGAGTCTCCGGATACCCCCACCATCGGTGTAGGCGAGGGAACCTGGCCCTCGATGCGCTCGACCCTTAAAAAGATAGGGATTTCAGAAACCACCTTTATGCGGCACTGTGGCGCCTCGTTGAAACAGGGCACCTACTTCCGGCAATGGCGCGAGGATGCGGCAAGCGACAGCTACTACCACCCTTTCACGCCACCGCTAGGTTACGCAGAAACGAACCTCGCCGAGCACTGGCTTGCAGGGCTTTGCCGCGACAAACCCTTTGCCCAGGCCGTCACACCGCAGGGTGCACTCTGCGATAGAGCCGCGGCGCCAAAACAGATCGGCATTCCCGAATACGGCTATGTGCTCAATTATGGCTATCATCTCGATGCAGGGCGCTTTGCCGACTTGCTGCAGCAAACAGCCACCCAGCAGTTTGGGGTCACCCACCTGCAAGAGCATATCGAGCAGGTGGAGACCCGATCAAGCGGCGACATTGATGCTCTCGTCACACGAACCGGAAAGCACATCGCCGGCGATCTCTTCGTTGACTGTAGTGGCTTTGAAAGTCTGCTACTCAGTGGCCACTACCAAGTCCCCTTAGTCCCCGTAGATCGCTATCTCTTTAACAACCGCGCGCTCGCGGTACAGGTACCCTACGAAGCCACCGCGGAGACCATTCGATCAACGACGTGGTCTACAGCCCAGGACAGCGGTTGGATTTGGGACATCGGTCTTCGGGACCGCCGAGGCGTGGGCTATGTTCATGCCGCCGATTACTGCAGTGACGCCCAAGCCCACGACGCATTGGACCGCTACCTCAAAGAAACGGGGGTTACTAAAGGTCTCGATGCCCTCGCCCCTCGAATGATTAATTTTCAATCCGGCTATCGACAACAACTCTGGCACAGGAACTGTGTTGCGATTGGCTTATCGGGCGGCTTCGTTGAGCCCCTCGAGGCGTCGGCGCTGGTGTTAATCGAACTGAGCGCCCGCGCGCTCGCGGATAATCTGCCCGCAGACCGCTCGCTCATGGACCTCACCGCGAGAAACTTCAACGAGGAGTTTACCGGCCGCTGGGAACAAATTATCGATTTCTTAAAACTGCACTACGTCTTATCAGCCCGGGATAACAGCCCCTATTGGCGTGATAACCGACACGAGTCATCCACACCCGAATCCCTCAAGGAGAAGCTCCGCCTGTGGCAGTCGCGCGCACCTTGGCATCAGGACGAGCGTCGTTCGGACGAGCTGTTCCCCTCGGCAAGCTATCAATATGTACTGTATGGGATGGGCTTTCAAACACGGGTCAATCAGGCCCGACGGGGTTTCCCGCAGGCGCAGCAGCGCGCGCAGAAGTTCATGCAGGAAGTCGACCAGCAGGTGGCCAAGTTTTCCGCCCATTTGCCCAGCAATCGTGATTTACTGCAACAGGTTCACGAGCGCTCCTTCCCCGGCGCCCAAGGCTAGTAGCGGTGCAACCATGAGTCAGATTGAGAAGCTCAATAACATCGATCATGCGCAGGTAAGAGTCATCACACGATTTGGCCCGGACCTCGGCGACAATGTCATGTTCGTACCCGTGTATGCCGCCGAGATGCGACGATTACAAGCTACCTATCCCCTGCTCTTTTACAAGGATCCCGCCGAGGGCTCACTCCATCCGATTGCACTGCTCGGCTTTGAGCCTTCGGAAAATCTGTTCCTGTCAGCGGGGACATGGGACGCAGCCCACATTCCCCTCATGAGCCAGCGCGGGCCGCTGATGATCGGCTTTGAAGAAACTCGGGACCGAGGCAGACAGCCCGTCGCGGCGATCGACATGGCCCACCCTAAAGTCTCCACCAGCGAAGGAGAGCGGTTGTTTCTCGATCAAGGGGGTCAGTCAGACCATATGGATCACATGGCCCAGCTGCTAGAGACTATTCAGGCCGGTCACCAAGCCACACCAGGGTTTATCGACGCTTTGGAGAAATACGCCCTTATCACCCCCTGCGAACTTGCCGTTACCCTTCGCAACCAGCAGCAACACAAGCTCTCAGGGTACTACATGATCGATGATGAGCAGCTTCAAACGCTTCCGGCAGAGGGTTTGGCAGATCTTCAGAGGCATGGTTTTCTAACTCCGGCCTATATGATGCTCGCTTCCTTGTCACAACTCGCGCACCTGATCGCCCGCAAGAACGCGACGTTGGAGTGAGTGGTGCCCAGTCCCCTACCCCCGCCCACCGTCATTCGGGAAGTCAGCCTTACCGAACTTGCAGCAAACCCAAACCACTGGCTGCTGGAGGACGCGCCCTGGGTCGTGCGCGGACTGGGCGCAAGCTGGCCACTGGTCAAGGCGGCGCAGAACAGTAACGCCGAGGCGGCCGCGCTCCTAAAAGATCACGACAGCGGCCACGGTATTACGGCTTTTCTATGCGAAGCCGAGCATCGGGGGCGCTTTTTTTATAACGAGGCGCTCGATGGCTTCAACTTTGTGCAAGTCAAGACACGACTATCCCAAGTCGTCGACAAGCTCATTGCGCTTGTCGATACCCCAGATCCGGCTGGGCTCTATGTCGGTTCAACGCAACTCGCTGGCTGGTTACCCGGCTTGGGTGAGAGTCTTTCGCTCCCATTCGAACTCAACAACCCACTTGTGAGCCTGTGGCTAGGCAATGCCAGTCGTATCGCGGCCCACTTTGACTACCCTCGCAATTTAGCCTGCTGCGTCATGGGTCGACGAAAATTTACGGTGTTTCCCCCCGAGCAAGTGGGAAATTTATACATCGGCCCTTGGGATCTGACCCCAGCTGGACAGCCTATTAGCTTGGTCGATTTTCACGATCCCGATATACACCGCTTCCCGCGTTTTCCCGCGGCCTGGCAGGCCGCCACCATGACCGAGCTTGAGCCCGGCGACGCGATCTACCTGCCTGGTATGTGGTGGCATCACGTCGAGGGTATCGAAAGCATTAATGGCCTTATCAATTATTGGTGGAGCGAGACCCCGCCAGTGTACGGAAGCCCCGCCGATGTTTTTCAGCACGGCCTACTCAGCATCAAGCAGCTGCCGGCGGCGCAGAAGCGCGCCTGGCAGGCTTTGTTTGACCAGTATCTGTTTGCCGAGGACGACGAGCACTTGCAGCATATAACGCCGTCGCAGCGGGGCACGCTGGATGCCATTGATGAAACTGCTGCGCGACAATTGCGGGCCGAATTAATCAACCGGCTTAAGCGCTAGGAACAGCATAGGCCTATGAACGATCAAGCCATTCAAAAAATTGTTATTGCCGGTGGTGGCACTGCCGGTTGGATGACGGCGGCGGCGCTATCGCATCTGGTCGCGCGCAAACTCGATATCACTCTGATCGAGTCCGATGCTATTGGTACTGTTGGGGTGGGTGAAGCCACTATCCCAACTATTCTCACGATCAATCGACTGCTCAAGATACCCGAGCCCGAGTTCATTCGAGAGACCTCTGCTACTTTCAAGCTGGGCATTCAATTCGAGAACTGGACGCGTCCCGGGGATCGATACTTTCACTCCTTTGGTGACACCGGCAAAGGGTGCTGGGCAGGCGGCTTTCATCATTTTTGGCTGCGCGCTCGGCAGTTGGGATTTGGCGGCGAGTACGGCGACTACTGTCTCGAGTTAAAGGCCGCTCAGGCAGGTAAATTTGGCTTGCTATCAGACACGCCCATTAATTACGCCTACCATCTCGATGCAACGCGTTATGGCCAGTACCTGCGCAAGCGCGCCGAGTCTGCGGGCGTCAAGCGCATTGAGGGGATGATCAAGGCAGTCAGCCGCGACAGCGACAGCGGTTATATCAAGCAGCTGCATCTGGATTCCGATGAGATCATTAAAGGCGATCTGTTTATTGACTGCACCGGCTTCAAGGCCCTGCTCTCGGAGGGGTGTTTACAGACTGGTTTCGAGGATTGGTCCCACTGGCTGCCCTGCAACCGCGCGATGGCGATTCAAAGCGAACTGGAGGGCCCTCCACCCCCGTTCACGCGAGCGATAGCACATAAGGGCGGGTGGCAGTGGCGCATTCCCTTACAGCATCGAGCAGGCAACGGACTTGTGTACAACAGCGACGCCTACTCCGAGGACGAGGCCACGCAGCTACTCCTAAATCATATTCCCGAGAAGCCATTAACCGACCCACGGCCGATTCGTTTCAACACAGGGCAGCGAAAAGCCTACTGGCACAAAAACTGTGTAGCGATCGGATTAGCCAGTGGCTTTATTGAGCCGCTGGAAAGCACGAGTATTCATTTCATTCAAAACGGGATCATGTGGCTGCTGCTGATGTTCCCGGAGATGGGAATCGATGACGCCACCGTGCGCGAGTACAACACCAAACTGCGCACCGAGGCCGAGCACATCCGGGACTTTATCGTGCTTCACTACCGACTGAATAACCGCGAAGGGGAGCCCTTCTGGGACTATCTGCGTGACATGCCTATTCCTGACTCTCTGGCACAGCGGATGGCCCTATTCGAGCGCACAGGTCGGATCTTCAAGCCTCAGGAGGACGTTTTCTCAGAGAATTCCTGGGTACAGGTGATGATGGGTCAGGGGCTGGTGCCACAAGGCTTTCACAATATCGCGGAAGCCATGAGTCATCAGCAGCTGGAGGAGCTCTTGACGGGAATCAAGAGTTCTGTCGATGCCAACCTGAGTCTCATGCCTCCTCACGGAGATTTCGTACCGGCGTATACCACGGGGTAGATGTTCCGTGCCTGGACGGAGCAGTTTCTAACTCATCGAACTAATGCTGCTCGTGGTATGGAGGACAGGCCGCGTCAGCAAGCAAACCCGTGGCCCGTCCTCATTCACGATTCTATTCAACCACCCATTTGACGTTTGTGAGTCGGTACACGACACCATCGGTCTCCCCAAACACAGGGAATATGGTCAATCCAGTGTTCACCTTGGTCAGGTTGAGGCCGCCGGCTGCCAGCTGGGTTACCGGTACCGTCACTGTCTCCCAGCCATCCAGACCTACGTTGCCAATCGATTGATCACCCGATGAACAGGGGTAGAAACAGTCGGCCTTCATCACGAAGCCACCGTAGTTCACACCCTCTTCCATCACCTTGATATCGAAACTGACGTACCCGGCAGCGTAGCTGGTCAAATCGCGTCCCTGTGAGGACTCGAAGAACAAGCCCGCGAATTGCGCACCGTGTGTGATTTCTAACACATCGCCGCGCTCTTCGTCATCGACGATTTCCCAACCCATATTAGGACAGCCTGCACCGCCGGCACCGACACAGCTGTTGTAGTTGATCGCCTCATCAAAGCCCGCGAGCCCGATGTCCCACATAGGGTCGACAACGCCATCCTCAAACACCAGCTGCACCTGCGCCTGAATCGGCGGCGTGTCATCGGCCACCCACTCGACATTATCGAGCTGATAAACCACCCCTTCGGTTTCGCCAAAAGCGGGGAAAATCACGAGGCCCGTATTGGCAAGAGTGACATCAAGCCCACCTCCCACCAGCTGACTTACCGGCACATGAACCGTCTGCCAGCCCTCAAGGCCCACGTTACCGATGGCCTGATCGCCTGAACTGCAGGGATAGAAGCAATCTACCTTCATCACAAACCCGCTGGTGTTAACGCCCTCGGAAAGCACGCGAATGTCAAACCGCACCGCGCCCTCGGCGTAATCGCTCATGTCAGCACCGAACTCTGTTTTGAAAAACAGGCCGGCGAATTGGGCTCCATGACTCACTTCCAACACGGGGCCGCGATCATCGTCCTCGACGATCTCCCAATCGATGCTTGGGCAACTGGCACCGCCGTCATCGACACACTCACCGTATTCCAGGGCCTCATCAAAGGCGCCGATACCAGCCTCCCATCGTTCGCCCACAACACCGCCAGTGAATACTGCCGCGGCGGGCACCTCGGGCTCACCCTCGCCCTCGCCTTCGTAGCGTACATTGGCGACCTCAAAGGACAGACCCTGCTGGTTGCCCCAAGTGGGGAACAGCACGATGCCGGCATTGACCGAGGTCACGTCGAGCCCCGACCCCACTAACTGAGCCACGGGCACCTCAAAGGTCTGCCAGGTATTGGCTTCATAATCAGAGAGATCAATCTGTTGATCACCGGTACCGCAGGGATAGAAACAGTCGACCTTGTAGACCATGCCTGACGCCACGGTAGATTCCGGTATGCGCAGGTCGAAGAGCAACTTGCCGCCACGAACAAAATCGCTGAGGTCGACCCCGCCCGCGGACCCGATGAAGAGCACACCGTCAGCGCCGCTGTTGGCAAAATTGACGTTAAGCGCGGCGCCAATTTCGGGGTCTCCCGAATCGGTCACGGTCCAGGTAATCAAGTTGGTTGTGTTGCCGTCGCCGCAGTAATCACCGTTGACCAGCGTGTCATAGCCACAAATGCCGCGATCCCATAGCGGGCCCACGTTACCATCGGTGGTGAATACCGGCACCAACGAGCCGTCCACGGATCCGCCAGGTGGACGAATACCACAGCCTCGGCGGCTGGGGTGACCGCAAGCCAGCTCCACATTGTCGATCATGACATGGGCGCTTGAGCTGGGCTCGAAAACAAACAGATTCATAACACGGCTGGTATCGAGGCGCCGCTGTCCCGAATTCGCGAGCAGATCGTTTACCTGCACGCTCATGGTGAACCACTGATCCAGCGGCATGTCACTCACCTGAAGCTCTTTAAAACCAAGGGCCGGATACCCGCTGTCCATCTTCACCTGAATGGTGCTGTCGAGGTCGGTGCCCGCCGAATCGATGTACATATCAAACTTCAATTCACCGGCATGAATTTGGTAATACAAGGGGTTGTTGCCAAAACCAAATAGCGCTGTCGGCTCCTCATCCGCCGCCGAAATAGCGATATTGCCGGCATTGGAGGTAACCACCTCGATCACCGCACCTCGATCCGTTTCGGTTTCTATTTCGGCAAAGGTCAGCGATCCGTCGTTATCCCAAGGCGACGAGACAACTAGCTCGCGGGTGACCGTATCGGCGCCAACCACCCAAGACAGCGCATCGGCGCCGTTGGTATAGAGCGGGAACGCGATTTCATAGGGTGCTTGCGCGCCGGGCGACTCTACCGTGCGGTCTGCCTCGCTGTTACAGCCAGAACCGCTCGCTTGGTTATAGGCACACTCGTAGACGCGAATGTAGTCCACCTCCATCGCCGAGGGGATAGCGCCGGGACCGACGTTACCCGGCAAGTTGCCGCCTACGGCCAGGTTAAGCAGCAAATGAAAATCTCGATTGAACGGGGCAGCACCGGCGCCGCGCTCGTAGCCCACGTCGGTACCACCGTAGTAATAGGAGTACCAGTGCTCGGCATCCACCGTCATGAAGTTGCGATCATCGACAAACCAGCGGACGTAATCTTCGGTCCACTCAATCGCGTAAATATGAAAATCGTCGCCAGGATTCTCGACGCCGATGCTCTCGGTAGTTGTTTGGTTCAGAGGCCAGGCAAATCCGTGGTGAAGAGAGGCGTAATAGTTCTCATCCTCCGTGCCCGCGTTCACGACCTCCATGATGTCGATTTCGCCGCCGGATGCCCAACCGCCAAAACGATCATCACTGGGCAGCATCCAGAACGCCGACCACAAACCCTTACCCGAGGCTGACTTGATGCGGGCCTCGACCCGACCGTATTGGAAATCGAGCTTGCCGAGGGTTCGAATTCGACCCGAGGTGTAAGGAAAACCAGCGACAACCTGTTCAGCGCGAGCCTCTACCCTCAAGATGCCATCGGCTACGACAAGGTTGTCTTCGGTGTACCACTGCAGCTCATCATTACCCCAGCGGGCAAGGCCGTACTCACTGCCGTCTCCCGTCTGAATATCCCAGTTACCGGCGTCTAGCGCATCGCCATCGAATTCATCGCTCCAAACCAGCGTCCACTCGGCACTGGCCTCCGGGTAGAAGGGATCCACCACTGGGGATTCTGCACCGCCGCCCCCGCAGGCGATGAGCGCCGCTGACACTGTGGAAACAAGCAAAAAGCGCACACGCGCGATGGCTAAAGACATGAGGAAAACCGCCACGTTAAGAAGAGTAAGAGTGATAACCCAATTAACCCATACGCCAGAGCCTGGATTAACTAAAAGTCGACAATCTGGACTGTCAGCAGGACGAGCAGGACAGGCGTCCCGCGCCCTTTCCCCGTGGGTTTTAGGCGACTTTCAGCGTGGCCTAAACCTCCGTTTTATGACTCGGATCAGGCCAGCAAATGCTGGATTGCCACCCGATAATTTCGACTTACTTTGAGCGCCGACCCCGACGAGGTGTGGAGCAAAGCCTCGCCCTTGGGCAGGCCCTCTACGCGCTCTATGCGATTTATATTGACGATTGTCGATCTGTGAATGCGCGCAAAGTACGCGGGCAATCGCTGTTCCAGTTCTTTCATGGTCGATCGGAGGATATGCGTCTCGCCCCCGGCGTGTACACACATGTAATCCCCCGCGGCATCTATCCAATCGATCATCTCATACTCAAGCAAAATCGTTTGCTGCCCGTCCTTGATTGGCAGCTTTGCGATGTGGTCGGCGCTCAGCCAAGAGAACTTGGCATCAGCGCCCCCTTTTGCCCGGGCCGCCTCCATTGCCGCCAACGCTGGCGCCTTGCCTGACTCACCGGCGCGGTCCTCCATGTCATCGAGATAGCGTTGCGATAGCCAGCGCTCACGCGCTCTCTCCAGCGCCTCTTCTACCCGCGTGTTTTCGAAGGGCTTTAGGATGTAATCAACCGCATGCAACTCAAAAGCTTGCAGCGCAAAGTCGTCAAAGGCGGTGGCGAAAATAATGAGCGGCATGGCGTCACCCTGAAGCCGCTTGACCACGTCAAAACCGTTGAACCCCGGCATTTGTATATCCAGGAATAACACATCAGCCGGAGTGGTGAGCAGGCCTGTTAGGGCTTCACGGCCATTTTTATAGAGACCGACCACCTCAGTGTCCGGGACTTTTGCTACAATCCCCTTGAGGTAATCGAGACTCAGCGGCTCGTCATCGACGATCCCTACGGTCATGATCTCAGCCATACCGAAGCACCTCCACAGCGGGGATGGTAATGTTTATTTTTAGTCCGCCAAGCTCGGAACGCGATGAGCTCACATCACCGCTGTCTCCGTAAAGATTTTTGAGCCGTTCACGGGTGTTTCGCAAACCCACCCCGGCCCCATCCACTTTCTCGAGCGCAGCCGAGTTACCGCGGCTCGTGGCGTCTGAGTTTCCGGTATCCTCGACGCTAATTTGAATGCCTTGGTCAATGGCCTGTGCACAGACGCGAATTTTGCCACCTTCTTCGCTACGCCCGATAGCGTGCTTAATGGAGTTTTCTGCCAGGGGCTGAAGCAAGAAACTCGGCACCGCTAATTGGCTCACGGCTGGATCGATAGAAAATTCCACCTCTAACCGATCCGCGAAGCGCACGCGCTCGATATCAAGGTATAGCTCCAAAGCGTCACACTCTTCGCTGAGCGAGACAACGTGCTTGCCATCGCTGTCCAACGAAAAACGAAGGAAAGCGCTGAGCTTGGCCAACATGCTCTTGGCATCATCATGACGCTCTGCTGCAATCAAGGCCATAACGGAATTCAAGGTGTTAAATAGAAAGTGCGGGTTGAGCTGATAACGAAGAAGCTTGAGCTGGGCATCCCGGGTCTCGGACTTGGCGATAATCATATCCATCGCCTCACGCCGCTGACGCAACTCATACTCGAGTAACGTTCGCCGCTGCCGCTGAAGCAGCTGGTAGTACTTGATACCGTGGTACAGCGCGGCCCACGTCACAAAGACGAAGATGGAGGGAAACAACCAGCCCCCAAAATCCGGCCACAAGCCAGTCTCCCCGGTCAACGCCATGAAGATAACGAGCCGCATCACCGCCCAAAGCGCCGACAAGAGCAGGGCGGCGAGGACCGCTACCACTACCCGTCGCCACACCGGCCAGTGCCAAATACGCTGGTAGCAATAGCGGAGGGGCAAGGTGAGCAACATGCCGAGTAGGGACTGGGTAGCGTTATGCGTAAGGTACGATAGCTCGAACTGATTGTAGGGCAGACTGAGACTCAAATAGGTAATGATCGAAAGACCCAGCCAACCCGCCACCTGCAGCGGCCAAAACAAATTGCCCGCGAGCGGATTACGCCAATGCACCGGAGACTCCGTCGCCGTATCCAGAGGCATTGTGGGGGTAGAAGATGACATATTACTTGTCAGTCCATCACGATCAATGTCTTCTGTCCCGTCGCTTTCTTGCCGTAGAGTTTCACCGCCTCGCTATCCAGCGCGTGAGTGAGCGCCACCTTGTCTGAATATTCGCTTGCAAAAGTTGTCTTCAGGCCCGC